>Ga0268277_1000468_pt1 | contig 32287 bp, 25 predicted proteins | sample saktaG_5_FD_190132 | JGI IMG/M metagenome (GOLD analysis project Ga0268277, IMG submission 190132) | Saline water microbial communities from Sakinaw Lake, British Columbia, Canada - sak_2010_1_5_50m | ecosystem: Environmental > Aquatic > Non-marine Saline and Alkaline > Saline ... | reverse complement strand
CCGTCCAGACCTGCCACTTGACCGCCTTTTCGTTCTTGAACACGGCCCAGTAGCACTTTTCAGCGATGTCGGGGTTGCGCGTGCGGTTGGCGTTGGAGAAGGTGTTGCGTTTCGGCGGCACCGCGCCACGGATCCGGTTGACTTCAGGCTCATGCAGCCGGAATGCGTCGCAAATCTTGTTCAGGCAGAACACTCCCGAAATGTGCCCATAGAGCAGGGCGAGGACGTGGCTGAATGCCGGGAACTTCCAGATGTCGGCCCCTCCTCCCGAGCCAGCCGATCAATCAGGCCTTCAGGAATCCACTGGACGATCTGACGCAGCGTGGTGTACGCTGTTCTTGCTGGCCTTGGGAGTTCTCCCTCGGGGGCGCGGAGAAGCGCGTTCAAGCGCGCAATTTCGTGGTTTAGTTTTTTCATATGCCTGTAGGCTACAGGCAAAACCGCTCCCAAGGCCAGCGTTTTTTTGATGCCAAGAAGCGGCTGAATTGGGGATTTACTATTTCCACTCCCCACCCCATACTAAATGCCAACGCTTATGGTTTCTGGAACGTATCGTGGCTACGCCGATGTGGCGTGCTGTTCGCTCTGTATAGCCTATGGGATGCTAGTGAAGGCCGATTAATCAATGTTCAGCCCGTCGGCGCTTCTCGGCACGGTTTTGATCCTGACAGCACCGTCATTTACGGCATCGGCGCCTTTATCAGCGTCGGCAGCGAGGTCTATAAGCGGGTCGGCGGGAAACCTGTCGCTGTGCCTGTAAACAAGAGCTGAGTGGCTATACGATATCTCATGCGCATTGCAGAAATAAGGGCTACATCCGACAATCTGCCAGGAGAGATTCATGAAGAACGTAAGAATATGTCTGATCTTGGCTGCCGTTGCCCATGCGATCGGATTTGCGGGGGCAACCGAGTACCATGTGTCCAGAAGCGGACTCGACTCCCATCCCGGATCGTCATCCCAGCCGTTCCTCACGATTCAGAAGGCGGCCACGGTGATGCAGGCCGGGGATGTGTGCACGGTCCAAGCGGGAACGTATCGCGAAGAGGTGATCCCGCCCCGTGGGGGAAGCGCGGAGGCGCAACGGATCACCTATCGTGCCGCTGAGGGGGAGAAGGTGCTCTGGAAAGGCTCCGACCCATTCACCAATTGGACAGTGCATAGCGGAAACACCTATCAGGTCAGCATCTCCAACACAGTCTTTGGATCCTTCAATCCCTACGCAGTCTGTGTCACTGCGCCCCGGGTAACCTACGGAAACAATAAGTTTCACCGGGGGCAGGTGTTTTATGAAGGGGAGCAATACCGGGAACAGTTCGCCTTAGCTGACGTTACCGCGACGTCCAAAACATGGTATGTGAAACAGGACAATGGCAGCACAGTAATCTATGCCAACTTTGGCGGGGCAGATCCCAATGCCGGCCTGGCCGAAGTGACCATGCGGATGTCCGTGTTCCGCCCCATCGTCGATGGCGGCGTGAACTACATTACGCTGCGCGGCTTTCACATAGCGCACGGGGCGCCGAACGGGTCGCCTCCGTGCCCTACGGTTACTGACCAGCAAGGGCTGATTACCACCTATCGCGGCGGGCACTGGATCATCGAGAATAACGTCATATCGGATTCGCGAACGGTCGGTATTGTCAGCGGGTCTTTGCTGAACGACTGGAAAAGGAACTACGCCACGATGGGGCATCATATTGTCCGCGGGAACATCATCCGAAACTGCGGCCAAGCCGGCATCTGCGGCTGGGGCGGCTGGGGCGTGAGCCTGATCGAAGGAAATCTGATCGAGGAGATCAACCCGCTCATGGAGTTTGGCGGATATGAAACGGCCGGCATCAAGATTCACGCCTCGTCAGATTTCACGATTAGGAACAACGTTATCCGTGGTGTGTACAGTGGAGGAAATGGTAATCATCATGGTATCTGGCTTGACTGGGCCAATCAGAACCTGCGGGTGACGGGGAATATCATCTACAACACGGCCCAGTCGGCCCTGTATTTAGAAAAAGGCGTCGGTGGTAACCTCGTCGACAACAACGTGTTTGTGGCCCGTGGTGTCGAGGTGCAGTCGCATCAGGTCCTGCTGGCCCACAATCTTATGATCGGAGGCCATTTCTTCATGCACGTGGATGGCCGCAACGCTCAATATTCTAAACCCCACACGTATGACGAAATCGACCGATGGACCATGGAAACTGGGGCCAACCGCTTCTTCGGCAACATTTTCGTCGGATTTTCTCCGCCGAAAAAGACAAAGACCGAGCACCCTGACCGGGCCGATTTCAACGTGTATTACAAGGACGCCAAGAAGCCGTCCTTTGAAGGCGCCCAGTCGCGTGTGGTTTCCGCTTTCGATCCTGGCTTTACGCTGAAATCCCTGCCCGACGGCGCAGAGATCACCTTTGCGGTGGACGCCGGCTTCCCAGGCGTGCCAACGTCGATTATCACCAGCGAAATGCTGGGCACGAACTTCCTGACCGGCGCCGGAATGGAAAACCCCGATGGAACCCCGATGGATGTCACCACCGACTTCCTGGGCACGACGCGCGGCAAGAATCCGACGCCGGGGCCGTTTGAGACTCTGAAAAGTGGAACCAACACCTTTACGCTCAGAGTCGGTCCGGGCTACAAGGAAGGAAGCTCAACGCCGTGAGACGACAAACGCAGACCTGTCCGGGTGCGGGTCGAGTAAGGATGGCGCATTGTGATTGCTCTTGTCGAAAAGAAGAAGGAGGCGAGCGTGCCGCTGATGCAGGATCTGAGTGATGGGGCATCGCTGATCGCCAGAGCATTCAGGCGGCTTAGCGCTCCCTTGGGACGGTATAATTTCGACGGGGACTGGACGCACCTCTATCACGAAATGGAAACTTTCGGGTGGGATCAAGTCCAGGGAGGGCTGTCCCTCACGCATCACGCTAACGGGCTGCTCCGGATCGAAGGTTTCCGCTACTGTCCCGACGGGTACTGCTATTTTACGACCGCCGAGATGCAGGGGGGAGGGGACTTGCTGCGTGCGCCCACATCCTGGAGGGTTAGTTCCAAGGTGTCGCAGACGGTGGAGGGCACACCCATTTTGAACTCAGGGATGACGAAACGAGTGGAGGTGAATGGCGGGGGCCTTCTGGTGGAGGAAGGGAACCGGCGGCGTACGGTCGAGGCGCAGGGGCCCTATCTCTGCAAGCGTGGCCTCCTCGACGTGGTCGGGCGCATACGTATGCTCGGGATGGACGAACTCCACTTCACACTGGTCGACGAGTACGACGAGGTGTGCCCGGGGCAGACCATACGGTTCTGCGGCACACGGAATGCAGAGACCCGTAGCGGCACGATAGAGGTTTCTTGCTACCAGCACACCGGCATTGGCACGATTCCGGGGGTCTACTACGTCGATGCAGTGGGCCGAGTGCTGTTCTGCATCTCCGGCATGGAGATGATGGTCCTGGCGAGCGTTGACGGCACGGAAACGGGATATCTTCAATGATCGACGACAACCGAGGTGTTGGCGAAGCTGGCGGACACGGGAAACCCAACATACTCATCGCTATTTGCGATCAGATGAATCTCGACGCCATCGGAGCCTATCGCACCCATTTCGAGCACGGTTCGTGGCTGAGCCACTGGGTCAACACGCCGCAGCTGGATGAGCTGGTTGCACACGGCGTGTCCTTTACCGAATCCCACAGCACCAATCCCGTCTGCTGCCCGGCGCGGTCGAGCATCTTCACCGGCCGCTTTTCCCTGGAGACCGGTGTGGTCGTCAACGACGTCGGCATCGACAGGTCCGTGCCGAATATGGGGCAGTGGTTCGAGACGCACACCGACTACGACCGTGTCTATTGCGGGAAGTGGCATGCCGGCGGTCCTTGGGTGAACCCGACTGTCTGTGGGCCTTGCAAGATCCCCGGGTTTGATACTCTCCCCAACGGACCGGACTGGTGGGGGCAGCACATGGACTATGGCGTTTCGAGCAGCGTGGAGGCCTACATACGCAACCACAATGGCAGTAAGCCCTTTCTGGCCGTCGCCGGCTTTACAGATCCGCACGACATCTGCTATTGGACGCCGTCGCTCGATGGCGGCAGGACGCGGGCGACCGACTTCTTCCAACTTGGCAAGACGCTTCCCTCCCTGCCGCCCAATCAGAACTACGAGTTCGAGGAGATATGGGGCGAGCGCATCCCCTTTAGCGACATGGAATGGCGCAACTATATCTATGATTACTGCCGCATGGTTGAGCGGCTCGACCGGAACGTTGGGCGTCTGCTGCGGGCGGTCCAGGCCGGCGGCGATAACACCATCGTCCTCTTCACATCCGATCACGGCGACGGTCTCGGTCGTCACGCGAGGGTTCAGAAGTGGCATCCCTACGACGAATCGCTCAAGGTGCCGCTCATCGTATACGGGCCGAAGTTCGGTATACGCCGCCATCATCTCGACACGAGCAACCTCGTGAGCGGCGTCGACGTTATGCCGACGGTGTGCGATTATGCCGGCATTCCCGCGCCGCCTCACTGTCGTGGCATGAGTCTGCGGCCGCTGTTGGAGGGAAAAGCCACGGATTGGCGCAAGAGCGTGTTTGTTGAGTTGCGGGAAGTCGGACGGGTGATCCGCAGCGAACGCTACAAGTATGTCATGAGCTATGCAAGGTCATCCCCGGAAGCTCGCGCGCACATCAATGAGAGTTTTCTAACCCTTCACGGCAATCCTTCCATGTTTATCACCGCCGAAGGGGAACGCCTGAAGCGTGTTGACAAGGTCATGCTCTTTGACATGAAGAACGACCCCTGGGAACTCCGGAATCTTGCATCGGACGGGAAGTATCGAGAGATCATTGCCGAGCATGAATCGGCCATGCGCGAGTTCGAAGCGTCACTCATCGCTGGCCGGCAATTCACGCGGCAAGAATCCCATGCCAGGACCGTTTGAGAAACTGACGATCGGAACCAACACTTTCAAGCTCATCGTCGGCTTGGCATACAAGGAAAAGTGATAGGCATGCTGGCTACGGATGTACCCGCCCGCCCTTGTCCCGTTGCGTCCCGTTGCGCAATCCCTTTTGCCTTGCGAAACCGCCCGGCCCGTGTCAAACTCCCCCTGTCCTGCACATGAAGAAAGCGCGCCCCGCCAGCCAGTAGCCAGTGTTGCACGGACTACTGGCTGGCGGGATCCAATATGAAACGTCAGGTTGTCTTTATCATGACCGATACCCAGGGCACGAACATGCTGGGTTGCTACGGTCACCCCGAGCTACGCACAACACGGCTTGATCGCCTTGCCTCCGAAGGCATCCGGTTTGACCGGGCCTACACCTGCCAGCCGGTTTGCGGCCCGGCGCGTGCGGCCTTGTTCACCGGGCAGTTTCCGCACACGGCCGGCAGTTGGGCTAACAGCATGCCGCTCGGCGAGATCACCCGCACGATCGGGCAACGTCTTCAGGTAGCGGATATCCACACCGCCTACATTGGCAAGTGGCATTTGGACGGCAGCGACTATTTCGGTACCGGACAGTGTCCCGACGGATGGGATCCGGCCTACTGGTACGACATGCGCAATTACCTGGAGGAACTTTCGCCCGCCGACCGGCAGTTCTCCCGACAAATGGAGGCCAACCAGAACCCTGGCGTGCCACGCGAGTTCACCTTCGGCCACCGCTGTTCGAATCGGGCGATTGACTTTCTCGACAAACATAACGCGGAGGATTTCCTGCTCGTGCTCTCCTACGACGAGCCGCACGGTCCATTCCTGGCGCCCGAGCCGTATGCGAGCATGTTCCGCGACTTCGTCTATCCGAAGAAAGCCAACGTCGCCGACCCGTTGACCGACAAGCCGGAACATCAACGCATCTGGGCCGGGCGAGCCCTGACTTCGGATGCCGCGAAAGTGGAGATCCGGGCTCCGGATTACTTCGCCTGCAACGCATTCGTGGATGACGAAATAGGCCGCGTGCTCGACGCGGTGGACCGGTTCGCGCCGGGCGCGCTGGTGATATTCACCTCGGACCATGGCGACATGCTGGGTTCGCACCGGCTCTGGAACAAGGGTCCGGTTGCTTACCAGGAAGCGGCGAATATCCCGTTCCTCGTGCGCTGGCCCGGGCAGGCGCCGACCGACGCGACGAGTCGGCTTCCGGTCTCGCACATTGACGTGGCGCCGACAATTCTCGACTACTTCGGCCAACCGCCGCTTGGCATGCTCGAAGGACGCAGCCTTCTGCCCTGTTTCCGCGATCCGGGCGTGCGGGTGAACGACGCCGTGTTCATCGAGTTCGGACGGTACGAGACGGATCACGACGGCTTTGGCGGACTGCAACTGATGCGCGCGATTTGCGACGGTCGGCACAAACTCGTGGTCAACCTGCTGACTTCCGACGAGTTGTACGATCTTGACCGCGATCCGGAGGAGATGACCAATCTGATTATGGATCCCGGTTCTGCCGCCATTCGCGACGGGTTGCATGACAAGTTGCTGGATTGGATGAACCGCACCCGCGATCCGTTCCGTGGCTACTACTGGGAACGCCGTCCGTGGCGGACCGATGCCCCTCCCGCAGCATGGTCCTGCTCCGGGATGACGCGGCAACGGGTGGTTGAGCCCGGCGAGCTGCAGCAATTGGATTACAATACAGGCGGGGAAATCCGGGAGACAACGAGACGCAAGTAAAGATGAAACCGAATATCGTATTCATCTATGCCGATGATCTGGGCCGTGGCATGCTGAGCTGCTACAGCCAGCGCCATTATCGTACGCCCCATATAGACCGCCTGGCCGCCGAAGGGATGCGTTGTACGAGCGCCTACGGATGCGCCTTGTGCGCGCCGGCGCGCGCCGCCCTCCTGACCGGCGTCCACGATGCGCATGCCGGCCGCTGGACCTTCAACCGGTCGGGTCTTTACAACGAGTATCTGGCCGGGCGCATGACGCAGGCTCAGATCGAAGAACTGCTCTGCAACACCGGAATCCGTCCGCGCGAGGGCGATCTCTTCCTCGCCGAAATCGCCCGCCAGGCGGGCTTGATTACCGGACAGATCGGCAAACTCGAATGGGGCTTTTCCACCTGCGACCGCGAAATCCGCCGCCACGGCTGGGATTACCACTACGGCTATTACGATCATGGGCAGTGTCACGGATTCTATCCGCCCTATGTCTTTGAAGACGGACGGCGCGTGGACATTCCCGGCAACACGGATCCGACATTCGGCAAGGGACATTACGGGCCTTTCCCGAACGGCGAGGTGGAGCACAATGCCGCCGGCCGGGCTGTGCATTCCCAGGATCTGTACGATGCGAAGATCGTCGAGTTCCTGCGCCGCCACAAGGAGAAGCCATTCTTCCTCTACCATCCGACGCAACTCCCGCACGGACCGGTCTATTTTCCTGACCTCGACCCGCAGGTGGCCAATAATCCCGCCCTGACGCAGGTCGAAAAGGAATATGCCTCCATGGTTCTGCGGCTGGATCGTACAGTCGGCCTGATTCTTGACACGCTTCGGTCGCTGGGTCTGGAAGAGCGAACGCTGGTGATTTTCACGTCCGACAACGGCCACTGGCCCTGCTACGAACAGCCCGGGCGCTGCTATGCCCGCCAGACCCTCGACGAAGCGTGGCTCGACGATGTGACGACGAAGTTTCACAGCGACCGTTGCGGGGACATCCTCGACGGCAACGATGGCATGGCCGGCTTGAAGACCTCCAACTGGGAAGGCGCTACGCGTGTTCCATTCCTGGCGCGCTGGCCGGGTCATGTGCCGGCCGGGTCCGTCTCGGAGCGCCTGATCGCAAATTTCGACATGCTCGCGACCGTTGCCGATCTCGCCGGCATTCCGCTGCCACAGGGCGCCACCGACGGCCTCTCCCTGCTGCCCGCGTTGCGGGCAGACCCCGAAGCGCCGGAGCACGACCACATCGTCTACTCCAGCCACTATGGACCCTCGCTGGTAACCCGGGACGGCTGGAAGCTGCGCACGTTCGTGCGGCGGAACCGCATACTCGACTTCGGCACCTTCGGCGCGTCACTCGACGAACTGCGCGAGGCCTTCACCCTGCAACTCTACCGGCTTACGGACGACTACCGGGAGGAACGCGACCTCGCTGCCGAGCATCCTGAGAAACTGACCGAATTGCGCGGCAAACTACTGCAATCCTGCGACGGTAATCTGGCCAACGGCACACCGGAGGCCCACTTTGCGTTTTACCCCATGATGCAGACATGAGAGAAAGGAAGGTTATGAGCAAGCAGCAGAAGCGATATGTGCAAGTAGGAGTAGGCGGACGCGCCTTCATGTACACGGAGGCGGCGGCCAAGGGATTTCCCGGGGAAGCCTGCCTAGTGGGACTGTGCGACAACAACAAGGGCCGCCTCGACATGATGGCCCGATGGGTGAAACAGTGGACGTCGGCGGACGGCGGCACGGCCCTCGATGTGCCGCTCTATGATTACAAGGATTTCGACCGCATGGTGAAGGAGACGCGGCCGGACACGGTCATCGTCACGTGCAAGGATGCCTTCCACGATGAATATATATGCCGCGCCATGGAACTCGATTGCGATGTGATCACCGAAAAACCGATGACCACGGACGCGAAGAAATGCCAGCGCATCGTCGACACGCAGAAGAAGACCGGCCGCAAGGTCAGGGTGACCTTTAACTACCGCTACGCCCCGCCCCGCACCCAGGTCAAGGACCTGCTGATGAAAGGCACCATCGGCGAGGTACTCTCCGTGGATTTCCACTGGATGCTCGACACCTACCACGGAGCCGACTACTTCCGCCGCTGGCACCGCAACAAGGCCAACTCCGGCGGCCTGATGGTGCACAAGGCCACCCATCACTTTGATCTGGTCAACTGGTGGCTCTCCGACGTGCCGCAACGCGTGTACGCCTCCGGCCACCGCCACTTTTACACGGCGAAAACCGCGGACCGGCTTGGCCTGACCCGGCGTCAGGAACGTTGTCACGGCTGCCCGGAATTGGGGACGTGTCCGTTCGGCCTCGACCTGGCTGCCAACAACGGCCTCAAGGAGATCTACCTTGATTGCGAGCAACATGACGGCTATTTCCGCGACCGTTGCGTCTTCAGTTCCGAAATTGACATCGAGGACAGCATGAACGTGGTGGTGGATTATGCCGGCGGGGCCAAGATGTCCTACTCCCTCAATGCATTCATGCCATGGGAGGGGTATGCGGTCGCCTTCAACGGCACCAAGGGCCGCCTGGAGCACATGTGCCAGGAGACTGTGTATATCAACGGCGATGGAAGCGTTCCGGGCGCGCTCAAGAGCGCGGACACCTACATCCGCGTCTACCCGATCCGCAAGCCGGCGTACAGTATCGATATCTGGAAGGCGGAAGGTGGTCATGGCGGCGGCGACGACCCGCTGGTTCGTGACGTATTCAGCCACACGCCGCCGGCGGATCCGTACAAACGTGCGGCAGATCAGCGATCCGGCGCCTGGTCCATCCTAGTCGGGGCGGCGGCAAACCAATCCATGGCCAACAACCGCCCGTTTCAGATCTCCGAACTCTGCCAAAACATCGGCATTCCGGACTACCCGCCCATGCCCACGGGGAACGAGCCGCTGCGTTTTTAAAAGGACGCATCCGAATTCCACGGGGCACATGATTCAGGGCGGTGCCTGGCTCGACGCCGTGGAATTCCAGTGAAACGCGATATGAACCGGGAAGGAAACGGAGAACAATGAACACGGATGCGCTGCGACGAAGCGAGTGGCACGGCGGACAATTGATGGCCTTTTCCGCGCTGGATGGCGTTACGGATGCAGGCAACGCGTTGACGGCGCGAACGGCGTTCGATGCGCCGGGCCTTGATATCAAACTCCCCGCCCGTTGCCACATCCGGTTTCCGGCGCAGGCCGACCCGGACAACACCGTTGCCGGCGACTGGTTTCGTGTGGGCGGCACACGTGGCGCTTTTCTCGACACGTATCACCTGCTCATCGAAGGACCTTGCAAGGTGGTGGACACAGAACCGAGGATATCTGTCGCGGTTGACGCCCATCGCACGTTGATCGGGTCCGCCTCTCATTTCGACGGTTCCAGAATCGCGGCGGACATCGATGCCGCCCTTGGCGCCCGGAGCCGGTGGCTCGATGCGCTGCGCCTTCCGGCTGGCCTGTCGCCGGCGGCGGCGCGTACACTGCTCAAGGCATTGTCCGTCATGAAGACCCAGGTCTATACGCCCGAGGGACGGATTCGGCACCGCTGGACAACGCCTGATCGCTGGCCGCACTGGCACATGTGGTTGTGGGATTCGGCCTTCCATGCCATTGGCTGGCGCCACGTTGACCCGGCAATTGCCCGGGACGCCATTTCCGCGGTACTCGATATGCAGGCGCCGGATGGCTTTATCGCGCACATGATGAATCCGTCCGGCACATCGGACATCACGCAACCTCCGGTTCTGGCCCTGGCCGCTAAACTTGTCCATGAGGTCGCCCCGGATGGCGAGTGGATCGCGACTATTTATCCCAAGCTGCGCGCGTATGTGGAATGGGACCTGGCCCATCGCGACCTCGATGGATCGGGACTGGTGGAGTGGAAGATCGACGGCGACCCGCATTGCCGCAGCGGGGAGAGCGGCATGGACAATTCGCCGCGCTTCGACGTTGCCGCGCGAATGGACGCCGTGGACTTTAACTCTTTCCTCGCGCTGGAGTGCGAGATCCTGGCGGAGTTTGCGGTCTCGCTCAATCGCAGTGCCGACGCCGCGAAGTGGAAAGTGAAGCACGCTCACCTGTGTCGTCTGATTAACGACAGGCTTTGGTCCGAGAAGGCCCGATTCTTCATGGATTATGACATCGAGCGGAAAGAACATTCGCCTGTCCTGGCCAGCTCCGGATTTTTGCCGCTGATCTGCGGCGCGGCTTCCCGGACGCAGGCCAACCGGCTGGCCGAATGCCTCGCCGATCCGGCGATGTTCGGCACCGCCTTTCCGGTTCCTTCCATTGCCGCAAAGGACACGAAGCACTATGCCAAGGACATGTGGCGAGGGCCTGTATGGATCAACCTGAACTGGCTGATCATCCGGGGCTTCGAGCGTTACGGCATGCAGGAAGTAGCGGCGTCGCTCCGGACGCAAACCATGCAGGAGATCGAAAAAGCCTGCGACAAATACGGAGTCCTGTTCGAGTTCTACGACGATCGTGGGGAGGTTGATCCGCCAAAGCTTCTGCGGAAAGGCAAGTGCGCCCCGGAGCAAAGTCCGATGCATCAGGCCTTCCACGATTACGGCTGGACCGCCACGCTGTACGCGGACATGGCCTACGCAACCGGAAGAAAGGAAAATGAACGAATCAAGACATAGCACAACCATCCGCGCGCTGGGTCGTTTTTCGATCGGCATCGGCGATCGGTTCGGTTACGAAGGCGTCGCGCTACTCGCCGCACTGGCGGCTGCGCGGCAGGATGGCATTGTGGTGACGCCGGTCTGGAACAAGTCGAACCGCGAACACAATCTGATCGGAACTTGTCCGGCCGATGCGCGCGCGGCGGCGGACGCCGCAGTCAAGGAGGCGGGCTGGACCGATCCCTATTGGCTGGATGCCGACCACATTGCCTTGGGAAACGTGGAGCGGTTTCTGGACGCGTGTGATTTCTTCACGCTGGATGTGGCCGAGCAGATCGGACAGGCCTGCGAGCCGTCGGCGATGGAGGCGTTGGCGCGACGCGTGGAACAACTCTTCGGGTCAACCCCTGAACTGCCAAACAGCGGCGGGGAGAAGCTGGCGCTCGGGAGCGCGTCGGTACGATCCGCCGCCGGCAAGTATGGCGCAGCCGTGGCCGAGGCGGGGCGGATATTCCGGCGAATTCAAACGCATCGCGGGGAGCGCGGATTCCGGGTTGAGGTTTCATTGGACGAGACCGATATCCCGCAATCGCCGCAGGATTTGCTCGTCATCCTGACCGGCCTGGCGATGGAAGGTGTCCCGGCAGATACCCTGGCCCCCCGATTCTCGGGCCGTTTTAACAAGGGCGTGGACTACGTGGGCGATCCACGCCAGTTTGCGCGCGAGTTCGAGCAGGATATCGCCGTGCTGGCGCTGGCCCGGCAGAAACTTGGCTTCGATGAGGGATTGAAGTTAAGTGTTCATTCCGGCAGCGATAAGTTTGCCATCTATGGTCCGATCCGGGAGATTCTCGCGCGAACCGGAGCGGGACTTCATCTCAAGACCGCCGGCACGACCTGGTTGGAGGAGGTTGTCGGGTTGGCGCTGGTCGGCGGCAATGGGTTGGCCTTTGTGAAGGAGCTCTGGCGGCAGGCCATTGCGCGCCGCGAGGAGCTTTCAAAGCCGTATGCACCGGTCCTCGATATTGAGCCGTCGCGCCTGCCGGCACCGACGGAAGTCGCCACGTGGGACGGTCCCCGTTTTGCCGCGGCGCTGCGCCACGACCAGCACTGCCCGCACTACAATCCGCATTTTCGTCAATTGCTGCATGTCGCATTCCGCGTTGCGGCCGAGGCAGGCGATGGCTTTCGCGCACTGCTTCGCGAACATCGCGCAATTATCGCGCGGGAAGTCACCGTGAATCTGCTGGAACGCCATATTCGTCGCGTGTTTCCATCATGAAATCAATGGAGGTAGTTGCCCCCTCTGTGGTGTCTGCAATTGAGAAGTCAGAATTCAGGAGTCAGTAGTCAGCATGAAGTATCCCGTCACGATCGCAAGCGACAGTCTGGTCAAGTATGTCGGCAGCACCCTGGATTATTCGACGCCGATGACGTCCTTCTCTCCTTTCTATTCGGATATTGGGCTTGGATTTGACCATACGGGCGGCATTAAATGTCTTTTTCTTCACTACAACCGCAAAACGACACGGTGCTTTGATCCATTCTTGTCCATACCCTCTTCTGTGAAGAGACAGGAGTGCTCGCCGACTGGGGTTACCCAGTTTCTGGAAGATGGCACGGTTCATGTTGCATTCTGTGATCACAACACTTGGATCGTTGAATGTGAGGGCGTGAGAAGGCTGGACTTCCGCGTTTCACAAGACTCGGCTTTTGAGGAACTGCGTTGTGCCGTGCACGAGGGGAACATCCACACTTTCGACGGGTATTTCCCGACCGGCGATGCGCGCGACCCCGACCGGCGCTTCCCTTTTGTTCTTGGTCTCAGGGTCATCGTCGGCCAGTCAAGCGGTTCCGACGGAATCACCGGCCAGGTTCAAATAGCGCCGGATGCCAGCGGTCGGATCGTACTGGCGTTCTCCGCCCGAATGCTGGCTGTCGATCACGAGACCATCTTGAACCGACTCAAAGCCGCAAGCGACAGCGCAGCAGATGCCGTACGTCGCAGTCAGGTATGGCTTGAACAAGCCATGGGCAACTTGACGTTGGTAGCCAATGACGAGCGCGAGTGTTCCGTGCTCGCCCGTTGCGCACATGGCCTGCTCAGTAATAGCGCCGAAGCTCCGGGATTCCTGTCGGGACGGGTTTCCGCTTTTCCCAGCAGGGGGAACTACCCGACCCATTACCTGTGGGACAGTTGCTTTCAGAATCTTGCGTTGGAGCAGATGCATCCCCGACTGGCCGAGGACAGTCTTCTGCTGCTTACGGAAAACCTCCGCCCTGACGGCAAGATGGCCCACTTCCTGTGTTCGACCTGGATGCGACCCCATGAGTCACAGCCGCCACTTGTGGGTTGGGCCGGACTTCGCCTGGTAAAAGCACGACACAACCTTGATCTGGCGGCCCGCCTTCTTCCGGCTCTCCAGCGAAACACACAGTGGTGGTTATCGCAAAGAATGACGCGTTTTGGCCTTGTAACCGCGCGAAACGGATTGGAAACGGGATGGGACGATTCGCCGCGCTTCGACGATGGGCCCACCGTAGCCTGCGACATAAACAGCTATCTCCTTATGCAGATGAGAGCCTGCGCCGAGTTGTCACGAATGCTGGACGACCCTGACGAAGCCGACCGGCAGGAACTGCATGCGGATCGTTACGCGAGGCTCATGGTCACCACGTTGCTGGACAGGGATACCGGGTTGTTCTGGGATCGGAGCGTGGCGGATGGCACACCGGTCAAGATCAAGACACCGGCTTGCTTTCTGCCCATGCTTGCCGGCGTCCCCATTGCCGATGCGGAGATGCGAGAAGTCATCCGGAATGAACTTCTGAATCCTGCCAGCTTCTTCGGGAGCATGCCTTTCCCGTCTGTGGCCTATAATGAGGTCAGCTACCAACCCGACAAATGTTGGCGGGGACCGACCTGGCTGCCGGTCGCGTACCTCATGTTGCTCCTGCTCGACAAGGCCGCGTATCACAGGGAGGCCATGAATGCTCGAGTGGTCCTCTATCGAGCGATCATCCGCGACGGCAACATTCGAGAACTCTTCAATTCCCAAACGGGTGAGGGTTTGGGCGCCTATGAGCAGGGCTGGACAGCCGCCATTTGCCTGAAACTGAACCTGGAGATATCTGCGTACATGCAGTGATACGAAGCGTAAGGACCCTTATGAATCGCACAGCAGAGACCAGGACGCAGTTCGTACCGGGCGAGCTTTGGCCGGATGATAACGGCACGCACATCAACGCCCACGGCGGTGGTGTGGTCTTCAGCAAGGGCGTGTTCTATTGGTTTGGCGAACACAAGATCGCCGGCCAGGCCGGCAATGTCGCGCATGTTGGCGTACACGGCTACTCATCAACCGATCTTTACAACTGGAAGGACGAGGGAATCGCATGAAGAAGAGATCTGTTACGCCGGTCTGCACCTTTGATCCCCGCGTCGTGCCGGCGTCTGTTCCGGATTCCTGGCTTTCACTTTCCCGGGAAATTGACTACACCCCGCCCGGATTCTACCTCCGCACCTGTCACAGCGTCCGGGATGGTTCGACATTCGGAATCGAGTTGCTGGATGCCAAGGGCAGCCCGGTCAACGCACAACCATCCAGTTCCCCGGCCCCGACCGTGATCCAGGGTAATGGCGCCCGCCTGGAATGCGTTTTTGGGGCGGGTGGCGCCTTGCGTCTGCGCGTGCGCGGCGGCAGGGCCCGGTTGGCGCTCCAACACCTCAAGGGCTACAGCCCGGTGATTTTTGCGCACAACTCCGACCGTGTCCAAGTCTCGCTGACCTGGGTCAAAAGTCAGTTTGCGGTCACGCGCCTGGCCGGACGCATGACGCTCGATGCGCCGTGGAAAGGCGACCGGGTCGAGCGTGGCGTGATCGAACTGGTTCCGCGCACCGGCGAGTGGGCGGAACTGGCGATCGAGGATATGCAGTCCACCTGGCCGGCGACCTCGCACAGCGAGCCGTTTGCCGGAGTGGTGGCGCGGCGCGCGGCAGAATTCGCCGCTTTTCTGAAACCGTTTCCGGCCGCCTTGCCGGGTCACGATGAGACGCGCGCCCTGGCCGGTTACATTCTGTGGAGCTGTCTGGCACCGCCGCGCGGAAACGTGACGCGTCCGGTGATGTTGATGTCCAAGCACGGCATGAACAGGGTCTGGAGCTGGGACCATTGCTTCAACGCCCTCGCCCTGGCCGGCGGTCATCCGGACCTGGCCTGGGATCAGTTCCAGGCGTTTGCGGCCAAGCAGGATGCCAACGGCTGCTTCCCGGACAGCTTCAACCCCCAGGGGTGTGGCTGGGAATTCGTCAAGCCGCCCGTTCACGGCTGGACCCTGGCGCGGATGATCGAGTGGGCGGATCCCGGAACGGCCCGCTTGCGCGAAGCCTACGATCCGCTCGTACGCTGGACGCGCTGGTGGCTCAACGCGCGCGACCAGGATGGCGACGGGTTGCCGGAGATTCATCACGGCAACGATACGGGCGCGGACAACAGCACCCTCATGAACCTCGGCATGCCGCTGGCCACACCCGACATCGCCGCGTATCTGGTGCTGCAGCTCGATGCACTGGCGCAAGTCGCGGAGCGGATTGGCCATAGCGGGGACGCCACGCTCTGGCGTGAGCAGTCCGCGCGCTTGCTGAAGCGGCATCTGGCCCTGCAATGGCGCGCGGGCGAACCCCGCGCGATCCGGCCGGGACAGGGCGCCCTCCCGCAGCCCGGCGACGCCCTGCAGCCATGGATGACGGTGGTTCTCGGCGACCGCCTGCCGGCAGCCAAGCAGAAAGCCTGCGTAAAGGCCATCTCCCGCTTTCGCTGCGTCGCCGGTCTGGCCACGGAAACCCTGAAAAGCCCGCTTCACGAGCGCGACGGCTACTGGCGCGGCCCGGTATGGGCGCCCTACACGCTGCTCGCCTGCGACGGTCTGCGGCGGATGGGGCAATCGAGAATGGCGTCGCAAATTGCCGCTGATTTCGTCGGCAACTGCCGCGTCGCCGGCTTTGCCGAGAACTATGCCGCCGACAACGGTGCGCCGCTTCGGGATCGCGCCTATTCGTGGACGGCAAGCGCTTATTTTGTACTGACGCAACATAAACAAGGAGGCACTAGATGAACCGACGCGACTTTATGCGAATGACCGGACTGGGAATGCTGGCGGCCGGGATGCCGGGGTTTGGAATGACGGCCGGAGCTTCCTGCCGGTACTGCGCGGCGAGCCGGGCAATCCGCGGGAATGGATCTTTGTGGGTGTCTCCTTTGGGAGACCGTTGTGGTACATCCGCGAGGATAAGTGGAAGATGGATCAGTCGGGCAAGTTGTTCGATATGAAAGACGCGCCCTTCACCGAGCCGCAAGTGTCGGCCAATTCGAAGAACCAAGACGCGGTCGCCGCGCGAAAGCGCCTTCAGGCAGTGGTCGATAAGCTAAATCGGGCGGGCGGCAAGATACCGGGGCGGAAATCGGATAAGGCCGCCGACAAGGAAACGGAATCCGACAATTAGAAAGTAAAACCGCGAGCAATGACAGTCCACAAGCATGAGAGCAGCCACGATGGCAACTGGCGAATGGCTTTTGCCGATGACGGCGGCGGCGACTGGCGTTCGAAGTGGTTTTTGGATGGCGATACGGCCACGGTTGAGAACACGCCCGGGGGCATGATTCTGCGCGCCGGGCCGGACATCAAGAACAACGGCGACAGCATGGTGCTCTGGACCCGCGACAGCTTTGTCGGAGATGTGAAGATCGAGTACGAATTCACGCGCCACGACCGCGCTGTCGAGGGCGTGAATATCATCTACCTCAAAGCGACGGGCATCGGGGAAGCGCCGTACGAAAAGGACATCCTGGCCTGGGCGGTGTTGCGCAACCGGGCGCGGATGCCGTTGTACTTCAATTACATGAACGCCCTGCACATCAGCTACTCGGTCGGTCTGCCCGACGTGGAGGGGGAATACATCCGCGCCAGGCGCTATCCGGCGCCGGTCGGCGTGCCATTCCAGAAGGTGACGGAAGTCGAGGGAACCCATTGGGGCACCGGTCTGTTCAAGCTGCACGTGCCGTATCGGCTCACTGTAATCAGTGTGGGCAACGTCATGACCTTGGGCGTTTGCGGCGACGGGAGGGATGAGCGCTTTGAGTGGGATGTCTCGAAGTTTCCGCCGCTCTCCGAGGGGCGCATCGGGTTGCGAGTCATGCCCTGCCGCATATCAAGGATCCGCAACTTCAAAGTGTACATATGAACAATAAGCCGAACATACTCTTCTTCTTCGCCGACTGTTCCATCCGCTTCATCGAGGAATGGGACGGCGCGAGGCCGTTCTTCATGTATACCTCGCTCATGGCTCCGCACGACCCGCGCAGCATGCCTGAGGAGTTCCTGAAACTTTATGATCCGGACAAGATCGAACTGCCGTCCAACTTCGTCCCTGAGCATCTCATCGATACCGGCGCGCTGCGCATCCGCGATGAAAGGCTGGCTGCCATCCCGCGCATCCCGCAGGAAATCCGGCGGCACATCGCGGACTACTATGCCATGATTTCCCATCTGGACGCCGCCCTGGGCCGCGTCCTCGACGCGCTGCGCAAGAAAGGCGCGCTGGCAAACACCATCATCGTGTTCTCCGGGGACAATGGACTGGCCGTTGGCCAGCATGGATTGATGGGCAAGCAAAACCTGTATGATCACAGCGTACGGGTTCCGCTGATCTTTGCCGGCCCCGGCATTCCAAAAGGGCGGCAGAGCGACGCGCTGGTGTACCTGCTGGACGTCTTCCCCACGCTCTGCGGCTTGACCGGCACGCCTGTTCCCGACTCGGTGGAAGGCGTCAGCCTGCTGCCCTGCCTCCGGGATCCGACCGCCGCCCTTCGCCGGGATCTGTATCTGGCCTACGACAACAGCATCCGCGGCCTGACCGACGGGCGGCACAAGCTGATCGAATACGCCTGCGGCGCGACGCAGTTGTTCGATCTGGTTGCCGACCCCTTCGAAATGCGGAACCTCGCGGAACGGGCAGAGTCGCAGCCGATATTGTCCCGTCTACGACATCGGCTTGTGAAGACCGCCCGGGAATGGGATGATGCGGCCCACCACACAGGCGCGGCCTTCTGGCAAAGACGGACAGATATTGGATCGGTCGTGTGAAGACCTTGTGAGCGAAGCCAAGGGGGAAATTTATGAATTCACGAGAGCGATTGTTGGCGTGTGCCACAGGCAGGAAGGCCGACCGGGCCCCGTTTGTACAGCATTGGGAGCCTTGGGATGCAACGAAGACACGATGGAAACAGGAGGAGGTATCATGAGAAATGGGGATTTGTGGCCGGATGACAACGGTGTTCACATTAACGCGCATGGCGGGGGCATTCTGGCGCATGGCGGGCAATATTACTGGTTTGGCGAGGACAAGATCGCGGGTGTGGAGGGGCGGCTGGCCTGGCACGGAGTCCATGCGTATTCGTCCTCCGATCTGATCCACTGGCAGGACGAAGGGATTGCCTTGGCAGTGAACGATGATCCCGCGAGTCCGATTTGCCGGGGATGCCGGATCGAGCGGCCGAAGGTCAGCTTCAACAAGGCTACCGGACAATTCGTGATGTGGCCAATGGACTGGGGCCCGAGGTTACCTATGGAAGCCAGAGCACCTTTGTCCTGCGCCTGTCGGACGATCGCTACCTGGCCATGCTCGACCTCTGGAACCCGACGGACTTTATCGATAGCCGCTATCTCTGGCTGCCGGTCGTGGTCACGTCCGATGGCTACGAGATTCACTGGGCGCCGGAAGTGGCAGAGGGGTGATAAAGCAGATATCCGCCACATGCGCATGGGTGCTCAACCCCATGCCGGTCGCATCCGTGATCGGTTTATCGCCATAGCGCAGATTCTCGATCGTGACATTCTCGATCCGCTTGTCCGGCGCGTAACCGGTGAACTCGCTGCGTGGCCCATCCTTCTGGTACCGCACGGTGACGTCGCGGATGGTGACGTCGAAAATTCCGCCGGGAAACGTCTGGTCTCCCGGAATGCCCCAGATGTCGTCGATAAATCGGAAGCAAAACAACTGCTCCTCGCAGTGCTCGACACGGATGTTCTCATAGACGATACCCCGGATTTCCGTGCCGTGGAGGGGAATGATGCCAAAGACGCCCAAGCCCTCATGAGCATAATGGAAAATGACGTCACAGTCGCTGATCCGGATGTTGCGAATGTGCCGGGCGCGGGTCTCGCAGCCGATGACGATCACTTCGTTATGGTCGCTCCAAAAGACACAGTTGCGAATGAGAATGTTCTCCACCGGCGGCTGTGAGCTCGGGGGGATATGCGGCAGGGTCATAACGTTGCCACCGGTGTTTCCCTTGATGGCGATGCCGTCGTCGCCGGAACGGATGAAGCTGCGCTCAACGGTCACATCCCGGCTGTTGCAGGGGTTGAAACCGTCGGCCGACCAGACCACCGAAGCCAGCACGTGGTAGTCGCGCACCGCGACCCGGTCGCAGTTGGACAGCATGCTGCACCAGCCGCCAATACCGCGCGTCTCGACAATACCGCTGATCGAGACATCCTGGCAATCGGTGAGCACGATCCCGGCCGGCGCACTGGCGCAGCCGGAATAGTGCACACACCCGGGCCGGCGCTGGGCGAGCACGCCGCGCCCCATGATGCGGATGTTGCGGGCACCCTTCGCGCGAAGCAGTCCCTCAACCCAGGCGCCAGGCGCCAGGTAGAGCGTCTGCCCGTCGGTCAGGGTGATCGGGTTGTCGTAACCCAGGTCGTGGAAGCCCGGCCCGAAGACGATCGCGTCATCCGGCGGCGTTTCCATGGGCGGACTGAAGAACAGGTGCAGGGGACTGTTTCGGTGCTCGCCGTTCACCAGCAGCGTCACGGTGCCCGGTTCAGCCACGTCGAAGGTGACGTGCGCGCCATCGCGTCGCACGGCGATGCCGCGCGAAAGCGGGTGGGCCGTCACGGAACGGATTTCGCTGGCGGGCAGGAACCCCACCTCCACCGACACCGAAATGGGGCCGGAAATGTCGGCACAGACGAAGTACATCGGATGGCGCCACGGCTGATCGCCGTAGACGGACATAGGTTGGCCGTCCCGATAGGGCACGTCATAGCGCGTCGGCATGACGTAAACCGGCGCGAATGCGCCGTTCACCTGAACACGATAGTCGGAAGTCAGGGGGATTCCATCTGCATAACTGGGATTGTCTTTGATCATGCGCTTGTTTCCTCACTGTAGGACGGGAGCATGGCAGAAGCGGAAAGACGCGTCAATAGCAAAGGCAGCCTGATCGAATTACAGCGCTGCTTTCGGACACAAGGCGCCCCCACCGACCTATTTTTCTTGCGAGTTTGAGTTGTTGAGGGACGGATGGCCGATTTGCTATAATATTACCGCTAGTCCAACTGCTTAGTCGTTGCTATGCAGTAACGTGCCGACTAAGCGTAACCGACCAAGTGTGAGATCAAGTGTAGCGACTAAGTGTGCTACGCACCAAACGGGTGCAATGAGGACTGCGAATGAACATCGTTGCATATGCTTCATTAGATGGTAGCGAGAAGACGCACTGCGCGGAGGCTGCAATGAAACAGAAATGCTTTCTGGTCTGTAACGCTCATCTGGACCCGGTCTGGCTCTGGCCGTGGGAAGAAGGGCTGGCCGAGGCGATATCTACTTTCCGCATAGCCGCGGACTTCATCGACGAATACCCGGAGTTCGTGTTCAACCATAACGAGTCGCTCTTGTACGAATGGGTGGAGCGCAACGACCCTGAACTGTTCGCCCGTATCCAGCGCCAGGTGAAGGGCGGGCGCTGGCATATTGCCGGCGGCGCCTACCTGCAGCCGGACCTGATTGCGGCGTCCGGCGAGTCGATTATCCGGCAGTTCCTTATCGGTAAACGCTATTTCGCCGACAAGTTCGGAGTCGAACCGCGGGTGGCATACAACTTCGATTCATTCGGTCATCCGCAGGGGTTGATCCAGATCCTGGTCGGCTGCGGTTGTGATGCGTATGTCTTCTGTCGACCAACCGTCGGCCAACGGGAGTTGCCGATCGGCGGCTTCCGCTGGCGGCACGCGTCGGGAACGGAGATCGTCGCCCGCCGCAGCGACGACCACTATCTCTCCCAGGGTCATCTCCGGCGCTGGATGATGGGTAAGGCGATAGAGCTGGAAGGCGATGAACCAAAGGATGAGGCGCGGACCGGTAGTTGGCCGGCGCACTATCGCGAAGCGGAAGGCGACTTCATGTATCTCTGGGGCGTGGGAAATCACGGCGGTGGCCCGTCGCGGGAGGAATATGCGGAGCTCCCGGCCATGCGCGCCGATTTCCCGAACGTCGAGTTCATCGAGTCCACCCCGGAGGCGTTCTTCGCGCATACGCTCGAGGTGCGCGGCCGCGACAGTCTGCCCGTGGTGACCGGCGATTTCAACAGGGTCATGGAGGGCTGCTACACCTCGATGCTGCGCGTGAAACAGCAGCATCGCCGCCTGGAAAACCTGGCGCATCTCACCGAAAAGATCTGCGCCATAGCCTGGTGGCGGGGGCGCCGTGATTATCCGGCCAAAGACCTGGAGGTGGCGTGGAAGGATATTCTCTTTGCCGAGTTCCATGATATCCTGCCCGGCTCATGCATTCAGCAGGTGGAAGCGGACAGCCTGAAACTTCTGGGTCATGCCGAGGAGATACTGCGGCGCAAGAAGGTGGAGGGGATGATCGCGTTACTGCGCGACGAGCCGCTGACCGATCGCGAGGTGACGCCGTTCTTCATCTTCAACCCGCACAACTGGGAAGTGACCCGCGAGGTCGAGATGGAATACGGCACCGCGCGCCAGGCCGGTACCGATGCGATCGTGCGCACCATCACCTGTGACGGCAAACCGGTGGAAGCCCAGTTCGAGAAGGGGGATCTTAACCTGGACAACCCGAGCTGGGGTGAATGGCGGCAGAAGGCTGTCTTCCGCGCCACCATCCCGCCTCTGTCTTATAAGCGGTTCGATGCCGAGTATCGGATTCTGCCCCCTGAAGAGGTCGTCCGCTGGAAGTCGCCTGCGCTGCCGGCCGGCGACCTGCTCACGGTGGCCGGCACGGCGATGCAGGTGACCGTGAATCTGCGCACGGGCCTGATCGACAGCCTGATCGCCGGGGGCCGGGAACAGGTGCGGCCGGGCACGTTTGTGCCCCGCATTTTCGACGATGTGCCGAGCTGTTGGAACATAGCCAAAGAGTGGGCGCCGTCACAGGAGAACTTCCGCCTGGCCACCCCCGATGAGACCGCGCGGCTCTTGAACTCGGAGTCCATCAATCCCGGCTACGCGGAGTTGATCCCGCCGGTGCGCATACTGGAGGACGGTCCGATCCGCATGGTGGTCGAGGCGCTGTTCGTATCAGGCCGCACCGCGTTGACGCAGCGCTACAAGATCAACAAGCAGAGCGCCGTGTTGGAAGTGGAACTCGACGTCTTCTGGGCGGAGCGCGACAAGATGCTCAAGCTGGGTGTTACGCCGAGCGCCGATCTGCCGCGTATCTTCGCGGAGAAATGCTACAGCATTGATGACGAGACCAACGCCGTTGATCGCGCCGACCGCGAGCGCACGTTCCAGCGTTTCCTGCGGCTCGCCGACGCGAAGGACGGCAACAGCATGGGGATCATCAGTCACGGGACGCATGGCTACCATCGTCAGGACGGGTCAACCTGGCTCAGCGTCCTGCGCAGTCCTGCATACGGGTGCATGGGGGTGCCGCCCGACTGGCAACGCTACCGGCACCGTCACATGCCGCACCACGAGCAGGGCGAACGTCAGGTGCGGTTCACGTTCGTGTTCGGAAAAGACGCGTCCACGGACGACCGCCTGGCGCGGCAGGCATACGAGACGAATGTGGGCCTCGAGCAACTGGTCTATTATCCGACCCGCCGCTCCGATAAATCCCTGCGCTCAGAGCCGTTTGTTCGTACCGATCGCGACAACGTCATCTTGGGCGCCATGAAGAAGGCGGAGGAGGGCGATGCGCTGATCCTGCGTTTCTGGGAAACGGCCGGGGTGGACACGGAGTTCATGCTGACCGTAGACGGGCGGGAGCACAAGGTCGCGATAGGCGCCCGGCGCCTGCAGACCTTCCGGATGGACCGCAGGACCGGAGCGTTGGCTGTGACCGATCTGTTGGAGCGCGGTAACCGGTAATCCGGAGCTGCCGTCCAGTCGTATTGTCCAACACGCGAGAACCCGCTGTCGCGCCGGTTTTGCTTCAACTTTTGAGGGCTATAACGATGCGATCTGGTGCGATATCAATGGAAACGGGACGGTTGATGCAGGCGAGAAGGGTGCACTGAAGATCGCCAATCAGTGGGGCACCGGCGACTGGAACGCCGGCTTCCGGTGGTTGGCCTACGACGCTCTGCGCGAGGCATCGCGTGTGCCGGGCGTGTCGGGACCGGCCACTCGAAACTTAGCTATCAATTCGTCATCCGCCACATGGGTTGCCGCGCAGCCCCAGGCGCCCTGCCCGCTGGTCGGCGTCTATCAGGTCAAGCACAACAAGCGGAGGCAGATGACCCTGTTCATCGGGATCGGCACAACAAACGATATCGTGCCGACCGCGACATGGTCGTTCATGCCGAGTGGTATAGGAGGCAACTATGGGTTCGATGGCCTCACCCACACCGTGGCCAACGCGCCGGAGGGGACATTCGCCGTTTCGATGGATGCCATTGCGCCGGTCGCCGGCAGCACGCGGCGCTACTTTCTGGGCATGCGCGATGAGGGAAACAATACGGAACCAGGTCAAGTGCTCGAGTTCCGACTTGAGAACCCGGCAGGGACCGTGCTGGCCGTCACCAACACGTCGGTCACGGTTAACGGCGGGCCGACGTATGTGTACCCGTATCCGACAAGTTGGGCCTGGGTTGATTACCTGTTGCCTGCTGCCACGCCCCCCATGGTCAACGTCACGGCGCCGGGCTCGCTCGCCTACGAGGAGGTGCCGTTGCGGGTCAATTCCGCATCAGCCGCACAGGCGACACCGCGCAGCCCTGCGCCGTCGCGGTGACGGTGACAGGCAGTGCGACTGAGGCGCAGGACTACCATCCGCTGCCGCGGCTCGTCGAGATACCGGCCGGAACGAACACGGTTGACCTTGCCGTTGAGCCGATCGACGACTGGTCCGTGGACGAGACGGAGTCCGTTACGCTTTCGCTATTGCCCGATCCCGGCTACTCCTGCGGCCCTTTCAGCAACGCGACCGTAGATATCGTGAGCGACGATACCCTCGCGCTGGTTGTCCCTTTCACCATGCGCGTGGCGGAGGGGACGACCAAGCCGTTGATCGGCGTTCTGACGGCGGCGCCTGCCGCGCCGCTCACGCTCACCTTCTCGATGATGCCCCGTTCCTATACCACGCTCACACTGCCCGCCAACCCCACGACCGTCACACGCGACCCCGGGAACTGGGACCAGCCGTTCAGTGTCACTATCACGGTTCCTGAGAACACGGAGACCAACGAATCCCACATGGGCTCAGTCAACATTGATGCGCCTGGGATCCCCGGCACAGAGGTTACAATCTGGGAGGTCGACAACGAGAAGCCCAACCTGATCATCGATCCGGACATCCTTTTCGTGCCCGAAGGCAGCAACGCGGAACTGCGCGTGAAGTACACGTCTCCGCCGACGCAGACGACGAACGTGCTGGTGAAAGTCGCTGCGGGGTCAACGCCGGACCCCGACCTGCAGGTCGTTTCTGGGACGAATATGGTTTTTGATGCGACCAACTGGAATATCTGGCAGACGGCGCGATTCGCGGCCGGGCAGGATGTGGACTCGGAGAACGGCGCGCGTATCGAGATTACCGGCACCAATTCCGCAACCCGTTCGTTCTACCGCCTGGGTGTCTCGCGTTGAGCACGCCGTATTTTTGCGCTGCGGATCAATAAGAAAGATCCCCAGGAAAAGGCGATTGTCCGGGCGCTCACTGCGGCCGGTGTCGGCAGGGGATATCGTCATTTTTGAATGGCGGCCGGCACAATCGCCCCATTCGCCACAAGCAGTGCTTTCAACTCGCCGATCGAGACCTTGCCCGGTGTCACGCCCTGCTTCGCCGCAAGCGCGGCTGCCGCGCCCGCCGCCTGTCCGGTAGCCATGCAGGTCGCCTGTACCCGCAGTGCGGAATTCGCCTCCCGGTCACTGCTGAGACAACGACCGGCCACCAGCAGATTCGTGCTGCCCTTTGGAATGAGCGCCCGCAAAGGAACCGTGGCCACCACGCCTTGCGCCAAATGCACCGGATGCACTCCCGTGCTCTGGCTGTGCAGATCAATCGGGTAGAATGAATAACATACCGAATCATCCCAGCGCCTGCCCTCAATGTAATCCTGATGCGTAATCAGATATTCGCCGTTCACACGGAAGGTCTCACGGATTCCAACCTCTGCCGACATGCTTTCCAACTTAATCTTCTCAAGGCCCGGAATTGTCTTGAGAAAACGGAACATGCGCAGCATCGACTGTCGCCCCCGAAGATTGGTCGCTGTCCGCGCATCGGCATTGGAGCTGTCAGCCCCCTCAACATAGTTACCCGCCTTGGCGTTTTCGCGCAGGTACTGCATGACACTCCAGCGGCAGTCGTTCGTCTGCAAGACTCCAGCCTTTACGGCCGCGTCATAACGCGCCTGCAGCATCTTGCCATCCAGCTTGGACAGGTCGGTGTTCGGTGCCAGCGTATATACAAACGAACCTGGTTGGCGCTCCTCTTCCTGCAGACGCTCAAGCCCCAGCAAACCTGCAACCGCACCATTGCCGGTACAGTCAACTAGCTGCTTGCAGGTAATCGTGCGCGTGTCACCGACAGCCGCCGTCATCACCCGCCAGCCTTCGGGCGTACGCTCGATGCGCATTGGCGCCGCATGATAATGTATCGTCACCCCAGCCTGCACAAGCATCTCTTCGGCCAGTGCCACGAACAGCGGAATGTTCACCACCACCTGGTGCTTGGAATGCGCTTTGCCTACCGGCTTAGTGAAGTCCGGCATAGTGGCGCCATCAAGGTCCAGCGTCTTCGTCACCAATTCCCAGCCGATCCCGGCGATGACCTGCTTGCCCCAGGCATGAAACAGCCCGGGGAAATTGACGCCGCCCGTTGTGGTATTGCCGCCAACCTGATGCGATGCTTCGACAAGCACGGTCTTCGCGCCTGCCCGCCCGCTCTGTACCGCCGCACAGATCCCTGCGGAGCCACCCCCAACCACCAACACATCACACGTAACCTGCGGCAACTCCATGGCCATAACCTCCGACACCATTACCACCCATGCAACAGCAGCCAGCCTTAAAATTGATGCCTTCATGTCACCTCGCGCTTTCGTATATACCACGCACAAAGACGACACGCAAGACCGAATGAACCTAAAAGGAGCAGGATACAATGGCAAGGAAGCTGACCTGCCAATTGATCAGCACGAATTGCTGGCGCTTATGGCGCCCCGGCTCGTGTATGTGGCGAGTGCACAGGGTGACGGGTGGTCAGATCCCCAGGGGGAATTCCTGGCGTGCGTTCGCGCTGACCCGGTTTATCGGCTGCTGGGCGTGCCGGGACTGAACAGCCAGACCATGCCCAATGTCGAGCAGCCCTTGCACGATGGCCATATCGGTTATCACATTCGTCCCGGCAAACACGATCTCACGGAATACGATTGGATGCGCTTCATGGATTTTGCAGACAAGCACTGGAACACGGTGGAGTAAGGGTCAGGTATCAAAAGGCTTGCCGGTGACCGGCAGGCCCAGACTCTCCCGAATCCAGTCAGGGCTGTTGTGTTTCGATGCACAGTACCGGAATCACGGGGGCCGGTGCTTTGGCCGGCAGGGTGAACGTTACGCTATCCGCCACCTGCTGGAACGGCACGGCCGCGCGCGGATCAGCCAGGAAATAGGCCTTTGTGATCGGCGCTGCGATCGCCGGCAGGCGGAATGACGTTCCGGGCCATTTCAGGCAATGTATGTAGACCTTCCCCGGCTTGACCGTGCAGCGCCAGTTCTGCACCCCGATCATGACCTGTTTCTTGCCCTCTGACTTGGGACTGAGCTGGCCGAGCTCTTCGCCAAACAAGGTGGGCGCCGCGCCGTGTATGGCTTCGCCATTGACCTTCATCCACGCGCCCATGGCCGTCAGGCGCTCGATGCTCGGCCCGGGGATCTCGCCCTCGGCAGTGGGGCCGACGTTGAGCAGGTAGTTGCCATTCTTGCTGACGATGTCCACCAGATTACGGATCAGCACTTCGGACGACTTCCAGTTCTGGTCGTTCTTCTTGAACCCCCAAGATCCGTTGATCGTCATACATACCTCGAAGGCTCTTGTGCCCTTATTGCCGGGAATGAACTGCTCCGGCGTGCCGTAGTCGCCGAACCCGAGCCGGTCATTGACCACGCACGCGGGCTGGAGCTCGTGGATCATGTCCACGATCTCCCGGGCATGCAGCAGCGTCGCGCGATCCGTGTTTTTGAAGGAGCCTCCGCCGTCAAACCACACCACGCCGATCGGACCATAGTTGGTGAGCAGTTCGCGCACCTGGCCCTTCATGAAGGCCACGTATTTCTCAAGATCGGCGTCCTTCCTGGGCTGGCCGTGAAATCCACCCTGGCAGTACTTGGCCGGGCAGTCGGGGTGATGCCAGTCAACGATCGAGTAATAGACGCAGAACCGGATGCCTTCCTCCTGGCACGCTTCCGCCAGATCCTTGAGCGGATCGCGTCGGAAAGGCGTGGCCTTCGCGATGTTGAAATCCGTGAGTTTCGAGTCGAACATGCTGAAACCATCGTGGTGCTTGGTGGTAACGACGATGTATTTCATCCCTGCTTCCTTCGCCAGACGCACCCAGGCGCTGGCGTCGAACTTCACGGGATTGAATGTGTTGGTGAGCACGTCGTATTCGGCGCAGGGGATCTTGGCCTGTTGTTGGATCCATTCGGCGTATCCACCGCGGCCCTTCCATTCGCCCGCCGTGACAGCGTAGAGGCCCCAGTGTATGAACATGCCGAAACGGGCGTCGCGAAACCACTCCAGGCGATCGTCAGGCGCGGGCGCGGCCGTGGAGGTGTCCCGGCCAGAAACCTCCTTCGCTAGGGCACGGGCCACATTGGTTTCCGCCGCAAGAAGCTGCACCGCAAGACATGGGAGAACACACAATAGCACGATCAGTCGTTTCATTTTTCTTCCTTCCGGTTGCGGGCGGGTGGAAATCCGCCACCTTCGACAGCCGTGTTCTTCCGCCGTTCCAGCATGGCTCGGATGCCGTTCAAGGGAAGCGCGGCGCTGGCCAGGTAGTTCGGCAAGTGCCGATTTTCGCCGATGATCCATTCGCAAGCGCCATGTGTTTTGAAATGGGCGACGAGGTCCAGGACCGTCCGGTCGGCCAGCGCAGGATCAACAAGATCCAGAGTGTAGACAAACCATCCGGTGGGAGTGGCCCAATACGCACCATTCTGGTACTTGTCGCGGTCGCCCGCCCGTTCCCAATACACGCCACCCGGCAGATGCCGGATCTGGCCATGCTGCACAATCTGATCGTAATGGGTCTTGAAATAGAGGGCAATGGCCCGCGATTGCGCCGCGTCCGCAACACCGAGGAAGACCGCAAACGCCGAGCCCCAAATATCATGTTCCCGGCACTTGACTGTGGCGGCGCGAAACAAGCCGACTTCCGCATCCCAAAAGACCTTCCGCACGCTCGCCGCCACACGCTCCGCCTCGTCCCGCCACGGACGGCATTCGGACTCGCGATGCCCGGCCAGTAGCAGATCTGCCAACTGGCGGCAGGCTTGAATATAGAGCAGAGAGCAGAACAACTCATCGCCCTGTTTGCGCACGGTATCTGTGAAGCCATAGGGACATCGGTCCCATGCCACGGCAGGATCAATGAATACCAGTCCTGTTTGCGGGTTGCGCGGCACCGCACCCATGGTCTTGACCAGCGGATCAAGCATCGCCAGCAAAAGAGCGGCGTTTGTCGTCCGCTGATAGGTATGCCAGGCTACGGACACGGTGAACGGACTGCCATCGGCCACGGGGTTTTTACCCATGGACCCATATCCGGGTTTGTAGATCGGCGTGCCATCGTATTTCACACAGTCCACACCCGCGCCATTCGGACCGATGCTCCGCACGAAACAGAGGCATGCCTCGTTCAACTCTTTGTCGGAATAAGAAGCGATCGAACCTTCCAGCGTGTACGCGTAGTCGCGCAGCCAGAAAGCCTCGTAACCGATTCCCACCTGCGGCGGGAACGCGGCGGTTCCATCCTTCATCTCACGACGCGACGCGCGAATGATCCGGTGCGCTTCGTTTTCCAGCCAGGACACGGCTGCGGTAAGTTCATTCGATTTCGAGTCCATCCGATGCTCCTCTCCTCCGACCGCCAGGCGGCCATAAGCCATCATGGCTACTGCGCCGCCCAACCAAAAGTTTGTCTTCCCTCTTCGCATTTCGTATCGCCTCCGACGCTTCCGACATGGGCGCACGGGCCCCGCCCGCTTGCTCACCTCGTTATCCCAACGGCCCAACATCCCGCCAATATGGAAATCAAAAGTATCGCACATTTTAGCTGCGCTATCCACACCAGATTGTTTCCAGCAATTCGCATTATGGCGTAATCGCGGCGGGTCCGGCGGCCCCGCCCTACCAGAAACCCCACGGATTGGACAGGTAGGGACGGGGCTTCCATCCTTCCGTCGGTGAATATAACAAGCGGCGCCGCCATTGTCCTGCATATGATTCCTAAATGTTAAGGAATTTGTTTGCCGTTCGGGGCTTTTCCTTGAACCCGCAACCCACAGGATTGACCGTGACCACCTGCTGATTCGCCGAGCGGGCTGACTACAGCGAAGTCATTTTTAAGCAGAGGCTCCGTGCCGCGCTCATCAAAATCAACGGCAAGAGAATTCCCGCCACCGCCAGCCTGACGCGGACCGGATCCTGCGCAGCCTCCTGCGCCTGGGTCGCTCCCGCCACCACAGGACAGCCACCATCCAGACTGGGCGCATCCAAAGCAACTTGCGCTTCATTGTACTCAATCCTTCGTTTTTCCAGCGTGGACTTCCACGCGCACCGCACGTCTGAGCGTGCCGCGGGGGCCATGCCTCACACCACGATACCCCGCGCCCGCCACTCAGTGCGTCAGGGTGTAGAACAACCAGTTAATGCAGAACGCATAGACAATGTCACGCGCCTTGAATCCCCCTTCATCCAGGTAGATGTGAGCTCCCTCGCCCATCGGATTCAGAGCCGTCGGGGGCGAGGAGATTTCCCAGAAGCACCCGTAGTCGTTCGGACAGAATATGATGGCCGGGCGGCCCTTCACATACGCGGCCTGAAACGGACGGCAGAACTGTTCTTTGCCGACAATGGGCACGCCATCGAAGGAGTAAACCATGTTGTACAGAGAAAAGAACTCCGGGACCTCGCGCAGCATCTGCCGCATTTCCGAACCGGGCGCTATGCGCTGGACGTTCTGCGGCACGGACTCCATGAAGGGACCGCACCCCGTACAGTCGTCGAGCCACAGCGTCCCGCCCCGCTCCAGGTACTTTTTGAGATTTTCCACCTCTTTGTCCGTAAAGTTGAATGAGAAGTGGCTGGTGAAGTAAATGATCGGATACTCGAATATCTCAGGGCTGTCGACGTCCAACCCGGCGTTGTCGACGTAATGGGGAACCTGTCCGTCGGTTCGGACGGACAATTGGTAGAACAGGTAGGGCAGCGCCGTAGGGTCGTTGTTCCAGTCGGAATAGCACCGCGGACGAAGACGACGGATGGAGACCTTCCCGCGCTGGTCGATCCGATCCTCGGCATCATCCCCCTTGGTACTCCCGTCAAACACCTTGATTTCCTTGTGAACCCCGCGCTGCAGCCAGTTGGCGCCAGCCACAGCCTGAACGGACGGCGCCGCCCGGAAGAACGTGGCGAGCACGGTGGCGAGCACGCCCATCCGGACACCCAGACCGACACCACGACTCGACAGGATGCCACCGAAACGCACAGACCGCATCGAACTGACGCGCCGGTCATCACCTGCGGTGTCTGCTGGGGCTCCTCCCCCATGCAATCGGAAAACTAACCCCTGAAATCTCATGGCTCCGTCTCCTTCACGCGCAGCACGGGATTGACCCAATTGGCCAGATCATTTTCAGCTCCGTCGCCCGTGTCATCCACCCACAGCAAGAGGCGCTCGGCAGTCTCCAGTTTCTCGACCAAAAGTGTCTTGGCAAGGGTCATGCCCGACATGGGGCCCGATTTCTTCCTCTCGACACCGTCCACGAGAATCTTGAACTCGACCGAACCCCGGCCATTGGCAATGGCGTCAATGCCGACCGTCACCTCGAACGTGGAGAACTGCCGGTTCAGGGATATTCCAGCGCGGTTTGCCCCATGCACCCGAGTCCCGAGGCATACGCTTGCTTTCCCAACGTCAGGGAGACGCCCTCCCCGTTTCGAAAAGCCTGAACGGAAACGCCCGAATCGAGGCCCGCCACTGGCCCGCACAGGCCGAAAGCCTGCCGGAACCGGTCTGGGGAGCGATGGCATGGTGATGAGCTTGTCAGAAGCGGGGATAAATGTCAAGATCGCCACCAGCAATTCTAATTATGGCAGCCGCTATCGGGATCCAAATCGGGATCGGGACCGAAATCGACGAGAAAGCAAGGAATTCGCCCCCGATAGCGATAGCGATTTCGATTTCGACTGTACGGATGTGCCCAAAATTAGAATTGCTGGATCGCCACAACACGTTGAAAAGATCGCCGCTTTCAATACATTTTCACGCCGCCGTCCACGGCGGGCGCAGTAGACATTTAAGAATTTTGGTAGCCGTTCACGGGGTTCAGTTCAGTTCAGTCCAACCTATGAGTAATCTCAGCATGTATGAGGACTGAGCGTTTCGGCTCACGATAGCGGGCGACGAGAGCGGTGGACGATGGGAATGCTCTCTAC
>Ga0268277_1000467_pt1 | contig 32362 bp, 29 predicted proteins | sample saktaG_5_FD_190132 | JGI IMG/M metagenome (GOLD analysis project Ga0268277, IMG submission 190132) | Saline water microbial communities from Sakinaw Lake, British Columbia, Canada - sak_2010_1_5_50m | ecosystem: Environmental > Aquatic > Non-marine Saline and Alkaline > Saline ... | reverse complement strand
TCTACAACACCAAAAGAGTTCACTGCGCATTCAAGAACAAACGAACGCCACTTGAAGTATTAACGAAGTCAGATTATTATGAGTCTAAATTACCAGCAGAGTGCAAAAATGGGTGGAGTTATTCAGCCCCTTGCGTACTTGCGTACTTCTATGATACGATTACTCGGTAATGCCCCGAGCGGGGTTTTTTAATAAAAGAACAAAAATACCATGAGCAGAATAACAAATTACGTGAAAGATACCCAAGCGGAAATGAAACATGTCAACTGGCCGACCAGACAACAAACTATTCGGTTTACCGTCATGGTTATTGCGGTGTCGCTAGTGACGGCGATCATTCTCGGTATCGCGGACTTCGTCTTTTCCAAACTTCTAACTTTGCTTTTCTAATTGTATCTAGTCATATTTAATTTCATTTATTACCTATCATGTCAAAACAAGAATCAACAGGAGAACGAGCTTGGTACGCGATCCACACTTATGCAGGTTATGAAAACGCCGTGGCTCGTAATCTGAAACAGCGCATAGAGTCTCTCGGCATGGAAGACAAGATTTTCAACGTAATAGTGCCGACGGAAAAGAAAATCAAGATCAAGGGTGGTAAGCGCGCCCCGGAAGAAGAGAAGATTTATCCCGGTTATGTTCTGGTGGAAATGATAGTAACCGATGTCTCGTGGTACGTTGTCAGAAACACGCCGCGCGTGACGGGCTTCGTCGGTTCCGGAGTTTTCCCAGTACCGCTAGAGAAAAAGGAAGTCGATGCGTTGTTCGAGAGAATGTCAAAAGGGAATACCGAGCATACTATTGATGTTGCGGTTGGAGATCTTATCAAAGTTACGGACGGGCCGTTCAAGGATTTTGAAGGCAAAGTTTCCGAGGTTGATACGCAAAGAGGTAAAATAAAGGTTTTAGTCTCAATGTTCGGAAGAGAAACACCTGTCGAATTGGATTTCTTGCAAGTTAGGAAAGTATAAGATAGCATCCAAATACAATGGCAAAAAAAATAATCAAACAAGTGAAAGTTATAGCGCCAGCGGGTAAAGCGACTCCGGCGCCGCCACTCGGTCCGACTTTGGGTCAGGCAGGCGTGAATATTGGTGATTTCACCAAGAAGTTCAATGAAGCGACCAAAGATATGACGGGTGATATGATCCCTGTTCTTATAACGGTTTATGAGGATCGAACATATAGTTTTGTCCTGAAAACGCCTCCGACTTCAAGTCTTATTCTAAAAGCTTTGAAAAAAGAAAAAGGTTCTGGCAAGCCGAATACGGAAAAAGTCGGTACTTTGAACAAGACGCAACTCAAAGAAATTGCCGAGAAGAAGATGCCGGATTTGAACGCAAATGATGTTGAAGCGGCCATGAAAGTGGTTGCCGGAACGGCGAGATCTATGGGGGTGGATGTAAAATAAGTGCGCAAGTACGCAAGTACGCAAGTGCGCAAGTACGCAAGGAGAAAAAATGTATGAAGATAGAGAAGATTGAGGATATTCAAGCGTGGCAGAAGGCAAGAACTGCTTGTGTTTTGATTTATAAAATATTTGATCAGAGTAAGGATTTCAAATTTAGAGATCAAATTCAATCAGCGTCAGTGTCAGTTATGAATAATATTGCTGAAGGATATGAACGAAAAGGCTGTAAAGAATTGGGTAAATTTTTATATATTGCAAAAGGATCTGCAGGAGAAGTTAGATCAATGCTGTATTTAGCTCTTGACTTGAAATATATCTCTAAGGAATCTTTTGAAAACCTTCTTAATCTATATATAGAAATATCTCGAATGCTCGCTGGTTTTATTAGAAGTCTGTGATTTACTTGCGTACTTGCGTACTTGTACCTTGCGTACTACTCTCAACTTTGTATTCTAGAAGTAATGCGCCACTTTCAGTCTGTATCAAACTTAGTAATTTCAATTTGAAATCAATCTCTTCCTTGAAAAGTTTGATGCCGTTGCCGAACAGGATCGGTTCAATAGTTAGGTAAAGAGTGTCAACAAGTCCGGATTTCATAAACATTGTGTATATTTGTGAACCGCCGCAGATGGCGACTTCATTGAAACCGCGGGATTCCAATTCATGCAATAAATCGGCGGGACTTTTCATCGTGATTTCCATACCTTCAACTAATGAAAGAGGGGTGGGGGAATAGACAATATTCAGGCGGTCTTTCAAGGGTTTACCACCGAGTGTAAACCATGTGTTCTGACCCATAACAATAATGCCGGCGCGCTTGGTAATCTCCATAAAACGCTTTTTGTCTTCTTTTCCAGTCCACATGGCGGCATGTTTCGCGTTCCTGCCTATATAACCATCGGCCGTCAAAGCGGCGCTCAGAAAACATTTCATAACACATATTGTAGCATTTCAATATCATTTGTCATTCTGGAAAAGATGAAAAACATCGGTAACACTCCTCATATGATTGAATTCATTAAAAGTCAAGGTGTTACTAATCTGGTACACATTCTTGCTTTTGAAACTGTGTGGATTATACTTTATGCATGTCCATAAAAAAGAAATTTTCAGTGTTGCGAAAGAAGGGAAATTCCAGAAGTGATGGAAATAGTAATGGTGATGGTAATGGAACAAAGACAACTATCAAACATATCCTCTCGCCGGGAACGAATATAAATCAGCGTTATGTTCCGAATTACAAAGATTTGGATAAAATCGTCCGAACATTCAAGCAAATGGGATATAGAGTGGTCTTGACTCAAGGCGTCTATGATCTCATTCACGAAGGACACGCGGCATACCTTGAAACGGCAAAATCGCGGGGAGACGTGCTCATTGTTGGGGTTGATTCCGATGAGCTCACACGCATACGTAAGGGACCAGAACGACCGATAGTTCCTCAGGAAGAAAGGCTCAAAATGCTGGTTCATTTGCGGCATGTTGATATAGTGACCCTTCGTGAAGCCCGCCATGACATTGGGTATCTGATAAGACTCGTTCGTCCGGATGTATTAGTCGTGTCAAAATCGACGACTGATTTTACGCATGAAATGGCGAAAGAATATACGCCTTTTTGCGGCACTATCGTGTCATTGCCGCCTCAAGCCATTACATCAACATCCGCGCGCATTCGCAATTTGACCATTGGCAGTGCGGAAAAACTGGCTAGAGAAGTATCTTTGCTCACCCAGAAATTTTTGAATAAGATTCGTCAAAAAAGATGATGAAAAAAGTCGGAATAAAAACAGCGATATTGGCTTTTGTGCCGGTAATACATAGAGGGTATATAGATTTTTTTGCGAAAAATTCTGGGGATATTTTTGTGTTGGGAAATGACATTGTTAAAAGTTATGTACATCTCACTCGTGATTTGAGAATGATTGACCCGAAAGAGGCTGTTACCGCCTTGCGATCGATATTTCCGAGTAGAAGAGTGGAAATATTGAACCAAAAAACAATCAATAATTGGAATTATAAAAAGATCATCACGCCAGACGACGAAGTTTGTAGAGATTTGACAGCTAAATATTTCAATAAAAGCGTGGTTGAATTCGTGAGTGTTTTCTTGCGTTGGAATAGAATCATTACGTTCAAGGAATATGAGATCCCGCCTCAGAGGAAAATTACTCGGGAGAAATTTCATAGGGAAATGATGAGTATCGCGAATAAAGAAGCCATGAAAAGCGATGATTGGTGGCGCCAGGTTGCCGTTGTGATCGTTAAGGAAGGAAAAATAATATTCAAAGCGCATAATCATCATTTACCCACAAGTTTTCATTTATCGGTGAATGGCGATCCGCGGAGTAACTTCAACCCGGGAGAACATCAGGATATTTACACATCTATACATTCGGAGGCGGAGGCGATCGCGAAAGCCGCCAAATCAGGTATATCTCTCGACGGTGCGATCGCGTATATAACGACGTTTCCATGCCCAAATTGCGCGCGTCTCTTGGTGACGGCCGGCATAAAGAGAGTTTATTATTCAAAAGGGTATTCACTGCTCGATGCGGAAAAAATCCTCAACCATTTTGGGGTTGAGGTTGTTTTGATTGAATAAATCGGCTGAATTGTCTGTTCTAACCAATCCGAATGGCTAATCCTTTTTCCGAATCGTATGACGGATCATCAGGATTTGATTGAACAAGATGCGCGTGAAGATGCGATACTGAAGCACCGGTAAAACAGGTTTCTCCGAAACGGAGCATCAGGGTTCCACCAGCGATTTTTCTCACCTGTGTTTCCTGTTTCAATATTTCATTCAGCTCAGACCAAGCTTCCGAGGATAACTCATCTATGTGTGTAATGTGCTCTTTGTGAATTATGAGACAATGGTGATGAACGGGTGAATATGGATACCGACTGTCGGTAACCCACCAAAATCTTTTTTCGGCAAGCGGTTTATTGTGGTATTTTGACAGACTTTCAGAACAAAATGGGCACACACCATCTTTGGCAATATCTCTTATAACATCACCGTATACACCGGTCGGTCTTGATACCGCGTTATTCTGATCAACAAATAACTTTTTCATACAGGTGTGGGTATTTTCATACTCGGATAAGGTTCATAATCGGAAAGAGTAAAATGTTCTGGTCTGAAGTCAAGGATGTTATTGATCGTTGGATTCAGGGTAACAGTTGGCAATCGTTTCGGATCGCGTCGGAGAAGTTCTTCAACAAACGGATATTGACTTTCATAGATATGAGCGTCAGATATCGTGTGAACATATTCGAGCGGGGTGTAATCCATGATCTGCGCGATCATAAGAGTAAACGCGGCATACTGAATAATGTTGAACGGAACGCCAACGGGCATGTCTCCGCTTCTCTGAAAATGATGCACGGAAAGTTCCTTTGTTTCTGGATACGCGAGAACATGAATATAGCCGTGACAGGGAGCTACCACAACTTTACGAATAAGTCCCGTATGTTGGATGGCGTATTGGGGTATCCATGGGGTGATAATATGAGTTCGTAAGTACGGTCTCTCCTTAAGCTGTCGAATAACCTCAGTAATCTGATTAAACGGTTTGCCCTCGGCGGTCGGGAAGGCTGTCCAGGCCGGTCCGTATGAACCAGGTCCAAGATCACCGGGCTGCAAACCGAATACGGCGCATTTTTCCGGTGTAACCCAACGTTCCCACCATTTGCATCCCCATTCTTCCATTTCTCTCTGAGTATGCGCGCCGTGCAAGAAAGCGAAATGCTCGGACAAAGCACCCTTCATCAACTTGGAAAGATCTCGGTCGGGAATGAGAGGAAAGCCGTTTTCAAGAGGATATCGTAACTGTAAACCAGTTATCATTCGAGCCTTTTCTCCATGAATCGGTTTGACTTCACGACCTTCTCTCATAATACGAGCGAGTAAATCGTGGTACTGCGTATCTATTGTTCTATCACTGTGTTTTTTCATAATTTCAATTATACATAATTCTGGTTATTATTTATACTCTTTTCGTTGAAAAAGTCTAGGAAGTAATAATATTTTGTCTATTGATTTAATGATTTCAAACATGTCAAATTGATGATACTGTGGATAACTGTCTTACAAGCTGTTGACAATTTAACTACACGGGTATAATCTGAATACTGGTAGGGGTTGTTGGTGATAGTGACCCGCCATGAGTGTGGCGGGTCTTTTTACTTTGTATTGACAGCATTTTTGCGCTAGCGTATATTAATAATGTCAGTAGTTCATTACATTCGAGTCGGTCGGGGGCCCGTTGAGTGACGGTGCCCCCATTTTTTTGTGTGTGTACGCTAGCAAAACTGCTATTGCTTTTTTGTTTAGAATGTGCGACTCTTCATCCAGAGACTTCAACCTGGGACAACAGGGATAGGGAAGTTGGTTAAGCGCCACAAGAGGGGGGTTACGTCGATTCGCAGCGATGAACCCCCCTTTTTTCATTTATCAAATACTCGAACTTTTGCATATTTTCCTCGTAGTCGCTACAATAGCCGAATGAAAGATATTCAAGTAAAAAGGTTAATAGAAACAGAAAGAAAGAGACAAAAGAAAATCATAAACCTAATTGCTTCGGAAAACTACGTTTCGAAAGATGTTTTGGAAGCGCTCGGTTCTGAATTGACCAATAAATACGCGGAAGGATATCCGGGCAAGAGATATTATGGAGGCAATGAGGTTATTGATAGGATCGAAAGATTATGCGTTGAACGCGCCCTCCGTTTATTCAAACTTAGTCCAAGTGAATGGCATGTGAATGTTCAGCCACTTTCGGGTTCACCAGCAAATATGGCGGCATACATGGCGCTGGTGCCGCAAGGGGGGAAAATAATGGGTATGTCTCTCGATCATGGCGGTCATTTGACTCACGGACACAAAGTTTCGGCTACGGGAAAAATATGGCGGCAGGTTCCATATGGTTTGGACGCGACGACGGAAACCCTGAATTATGATCAATTGAAAGAACTTGCCATGAGGGAGAAGCCGGCAATAGTTGTTTCCGGATACACGGCATACTCCCGAATTATCGACTGGTCGAAAATGAAGGAAGTGGCGGACGCGGGCGGAGCATTACTCATGGTTGATATGTCGCATATTGCCGGCCTGATCGCGGGTGGAGTGTACCCATCGCCTTTTTCATGTGCCGATGTCGTAACCACCACAACGCATAAAACATTGCGTGGACCGAGAGCGGCTCTGATATTTGTCCGGAAAGACACTCGGGAATTGGATAGAAAAATTGATCGAGCGGTATTTCCCGGACTTCAAGGCGGTCCGCATGTAAATCAAATTGCCGCTGTTGCCGTGGCGCTCAAGGAGGCGGCCGGTTCATCATTCAAGAAATACGCGATGCAAGTGAGGAAAAATGCGGCGGTCCTGGCTGGTGAATTGCGTAAATTGGGTTGGAGACTTATTTCCGGCGGTACTGATTCGCATCTCATTCTGGTTGATACTTGGAACGGCGGGAAAATGAATGAAAAAGGAGTTGGCGGTATTTCCGGCAAGGAAGCGAGCGAAAGATTGGAAAAAGCCGGTATCATCGTAAACAAAAACGCGATTCCATTTGATACTCGTCCGCCGGCTGATCCTTCCGGCATTCGACTTGGAACGGCGGCGGAGACGACAAGAGGAAAAAAAGAAAAAGACTTCATGAAGATTGCAAGAGATATTGACAAAATCCTGAAGAGGAATTAAACTAGTCTCTGATAGTTGGCAATGGGACAGACAATAAGCATGTCCGCGTGAAGGTATTCTCCATCCTCTGGAGGAGCTTCGTAAATCATCTCCATCTCCTGGAGATAACACGGGCAAGACAAGTCGGTTAGATTGACCTGATCCGGGCGCGATGCCTTCGCCGCGGGTCAGGTCGCTTTTTTTTATCTCACATTCTGATACAATAACGAAATGAAAGAGGGTATCTTGGAATCAATCAAGAACATTGCTTCAAAACTCGGTATCAATATCGATTCAATAAGACTTGATTTTTCGGACAATTTGGAGCACGGCGATTATTCATGCAATATTGCCATGCTTTGCGCGAAGGATTTGAAAATGGATCCCAAAGAACTGGCGGAAAAAATCGTGAACGGATTGAAAGATAAAATGCCGAATTTTGTGGAATCCGTTTCGGTGGCTGGTCCAGGATTTATAAATTTTAAATTGAAAAGTGAAGTAATTGCGCGTGGAATCGTTAAAATATCTGAAAATGGGGTGGAATATGGTAGGGTGGAAACAGATAAGGGTAAAGAAATATTAATAGAATACACAGACCCGAATACGTTCAAAGCTTTTCATATCGGACATTTGATGACGAATGCCATCGGGGAATCGTTATCGCGTCTCATTGAATATTGTGGTGCCAAAACAGTTCGAATCTGCTACGCGTCAGATATCGGTTTGCATATTGCGAAATCTATTTGGGCAATGCAAAAACATATAAGCGAAATACCGGCTGATAGCGCGCCAATAGTGGAAAAAACGGCGTTTCTCGGGAAGATGTATGTTGAAGGAACAACCGCGTATGACGCGAATTCCGCGACGAAAGATGATATTGACGCCTTAAATCAAGTTATTTATGAGGGAAAAAGTCCGGAGATAATTGCGCTATATAAAAAAGGCCGGAAATGGAGTCTTGACCATTTCGAAATGCTTTATGAAGTCTTGGGTACCAGATTTGATGAGACTATTTATGAAAGTGAAATGGCACCCGTCGGTCTTGGAATCGTTCGGGCATATCTCGAGAAGAATATATTCGAGAAAAGCGAAGGTGCTGTTATTTTCAAGGGTGAAAAATACGGATTACATACGCGCGTGTTTATTAATTCCGCCGGTTTACCGACATATGAAACGAAGGATATGGGACTCAATGCGACGAAATTCAAGAGACATCCGAACGCGAACCAGTCGATAATCGTGACGGCAAACGAGCAGAATGATTATTTTAAAGTTATTGAGAAAGCGCTATCTATCATTGATCCAAATATTGGTTCCAAACTCATACATATTGGCCACGGCATGATGCGTTTTGTTTCTGGAAAAATGTCTTCGAGAAAAGGAAATGTTGTGGCCGCGGAAGCGTTAATCGCCGATATAAAGGAAATAGTCGCGGAGAAAATAGTCGGACGAGAGTTTTCAAGGGAAAAAGCGGATAAAATTTGCGAAATAGTCGCGGTCGCGGCTATTAAATATTCAATTCTTCGTTCATCTATCGGCAGTGATATTGTTTTTGATTCGGCAAAATCCATTTCATTTGAAGGTGATTCCGGTCCATATCTACAATATTCGGCGGTGCGCGCGGCGGCGGTTTTGGAAAGGGCGAAGCAAGAAGGGATTTCCGGGGCCATTCTTACGGATTTGCGGACTTTGATTTCTTCACCCACGATCGGCATCTCGGGCACAACAAAAGAGTCCTCGGGGCCGTCTTTTCTCGGCGATGAGTCAGAGGTAGGCGGGGTTGGTTCTCATGTCGCCTCCGAAAAGGGTTCAGAAATCAAAGTCCGCAAATCTGACAGCGTGAATTATGAAATTCTCGGAAGACTCGTGATTCGTTTTCCGGAAATCATTGAGCGTGCCCGAAATGAATACACGCCGCAACATGTCGCCAATTATTTGACCAATCTCGCTGGAGCATTCAATAGTTTCTATGCTTCGCAAACAATTGTGGACAAAAATGACAGAATGTCGCCGTATTATGTGGCGCTGACGCGAGCGTTCCTCGCGACTATGACGAATGGTTTATGGGTACTTGGCATCAAAATTCCTGAGAGAATGTAAGATTTTATTGACGTATTGCAATATCTATTATAATCTTGGAATAAACAGTTCCCAAAAAGATTGGGACAAAAAGGAGGTTCTTCAAATGAAGACATTGAAAAATATTATGTATTTTATTATCGGGGCATACCTGCTTTTTGTTCCGGTAATGATCTTTACTTGTTTGAGTCGTCAAACTGAACCGAAGTTTGCGGTCCTGGTGGAAACAATCGGATATACTCTCGGATTTGCTTTGTATTTTGTTTACCACTACCAGGCGTATGTTCGCGACAAATTTTCGGAGAGATAATAAAGACTCGTGTTTCGGCACGAGTTTTTTCTATTGAAAATCGCGAGAAATTAGCGTAAGCTGTAGGGAATGTCGGATAATCATAATGACAAAATTCAAAAAAGTACGCATGCTTTGCGTGAGGAGAATATATTAACTTTCTGGAAGGAAAAAAGGATTTTCGAGAAGTCTTTGAATAAGGACGCGCCGAAAGGCAACTATATGTTCTATGATGGACCTCCTTTCGCGACCGGCACTCCCCATTATGGCCATTTATTGGCAGGTACAATCAAAGATGTTATTCCAAGATTCAAGACAATGCGGGGCTATCATGTTGAGAGAAGATGGGGCTGGGATTGTCACGGATTACCCGTTGAAAATTTGGTTGAAAAAGAATTAGGACTGAAAAATAAGAAAGATATTATTGATTACGGAATCGGAAGATTTAACCAGGTCGCGCGCGAAAGTGTTATGCGCTATGCGGACGAATGGCGTAAAATCGTGCCGCGTTTGGGGCGATGGGTTGATATGGATCATGATTACCGCACGATGGACGCAACCTATACTGAAAGTGTTTGGTGGATTTTCAAACGACTTTACGATAAGGGTTTGATTTATGAAGGATTCAAGTCAATGAATCTATGTCCGCATTGTGAGACTACGCTATCAAATTTCGAAGTCGCACAAGGTTACGAAGACATTACGGATATTTCAGTGACGGTAAAATTTGAAGTTAAAGAGAAACCGAATACGTTTTTTCTTGCGTGGACAACCACACCATGGACATTGCCGGGGAATGTGGCACTGGCCGTCAATCCGGAAATTTCTTATGTTGAAATCGCAAAGAAAGATATGGGTAATGGTGAATTAGTTAAGTTTATATTAGCAAAAAGTAAATTGGAGAAAGTATTCAAGGATGATGAATTTTCTATAGTCAGAGAAATGAAGGGTTCTGATCTCGTTGGTTTATCATATAAACCAGTATTCGATTATTATTCAAGAAATTCGAAACTTAAGAACAGTGAGAATGGTTGGAAAGTATACAGCGCTGATTTCGTGACAACGGAAGACGGTACAGGCATAGTGCATATTGCACCAGCGTTTGGTTCGGACGATTATGAATTGTCGCTCATGTACGATTTACCCTTTATTCAACATGTTGCCCTTGACGGAACATTCAAAAAAGAAGTAACGGATTTCGTGGGAATGAAAGTGAAACCAATTGACACAAAAGAAGATAAAACCGCGCATCAAAAAGCCGATATTGAAATAATAAGATGGTTGGCCAACGAGGATAAATTATTTGAAAAAGAAAAAATTATTCATTCATACCCACATTGCTGGCGTTGCCATACCCCGCTTTTGAATTATGCCGCTTCCTCATGGTTCGTGAAGGTTTCTTCTTTCAGAGATAAACTTGCCAAAGTTAATAATAAGATAAACTGGGTGCCAGAAGAGGTGGGAAAATATCGCTTCGGTAATTGGATCGCTGAAGCGAGAGATTGGGCAATTTCTCGCACTCGTTTTTGGGGAGCTCCGATACCGGTTTGGAGAGAAGAAAAACAAAAAGGTCATGAAAGACGATATGTAGTCGGTTCCATAGAGGAATTGAAAAAATATAGCAAAGCCAAGAACACATATTATGTTATGCGTCATGGTGAGGCGGAGAATAATACTCTAGGGGTTTTGAGTGGAATTCAAAATACACCGCATCATTTGACGCAACGCGGAAGAAAACAAGTCGCTGAAACGGCAGAAAGCTTGAAAAATGCAAAATTTGATATGGTATTTGTGTCGCCATTTGTACGAACAATAGATACTGTCTGTATTTTGAAAGAAAAGTTGGGTTGGAATGATAATTTGGTCCATATCGACGATCGTATACGAGAACTGGAAACGGGAAACTGGAACGGTAAAAATATCACTGAATTCACAAAGGAATTTAAAATAAGTGATAGATTTAGCCGATGTCCGGAAGGAGGTGAAAATTATGCTCAAATTAAAAAACGCATGGGTGATTTCCTTTATGATCTTGAAAGCAAGTATGAAGGTAAAACAATCCTTATAATTACTCACGAGACTCCGCTTTTCTTGTTGGTTGTGGCGACACTAGGATTGAGTGATAAAGAAGCAGTTGTTCTCCGCGGCGAAAATGATTTTATCGCCAACGCCGAGGTGCGCAAATTAAATTTTTCTCCGATACCGCATAATTCCAAATATGAATTGGATTTACATCGTCCATTCATTGACGAGATTGAACTAAGTACGGAAGAAGGTAATAGGCTTATTCGAGTTCCGGATGTTTTCGATTGTTGGTTTGAATCCGGTTCGATGCCCTTTGGGGAGTTTCATTATCCGTTTGAAAATCTAGACGAGTTTAATCCGCGCCCAGGTTTATTGAAAAAATCGAAGAGATATCCCGCGGATTTTATCGCTGAAGGACTCGATCAAACACGAGGTTGGTTCTACAGTATGCTCGTTTTGGGAATGGCTCTGTTTGGAACGTCTCCTTACAAGAAAGTCATAGTGAATGGGCTTGTCTTGGCTGAAGATGGTCAAAAAATGTCAAAATCAAAACAAAATTTTCCGGACCCGATGCTTATCGTTGATGAATATTGCGCGGATTCCCTTCGCTTTTACCTCATGTCTTCGCCTGTAGTGCGTGCGCAAGATTTGTGTTTCAATGAAAAAGGTGTTGATGAAGTTACTAGAAAGATAATAAATAGATTGCTCAATGTCGTTGCTTTTTATGAGATGTATACTGGAATTACGTCAGTTATATCGCTAGAAAAGACGTCATCCAACATTCTGGATCAATGGATTATTTCAAGAATTAATGAAACTGTAAAAGTAGTAACTGATGGGCTTGAAGCGGGTGAACTTGATAAGGCATCTCGACCAATTGTTGATTTTATTGACGATTTGTCCACATGGTATCTCCGTCGTTCACGAGACCGATTCAAGGAAGAAGGAAAAGATAGAGAGGGGGCGCTCACGACGACACAATATGTTTTGATCACGCTGGCGAAAATTATGGCACCGTTTACACCGTTTTTCGCGGAATATATATATCAAGAAGTAATTACGCAAGCACGCAAGTGCGCTAATGCGCGAGAAGAGGTGAAAGAAAGCGTACATTTGGAAGATTGGCCGGTTGGAGGAAAAATTGATTCGGAATTATTGAAAATGATGGATACGGTTCGAAATATTTCTTCCAAAGGACTTGAGGCACGCATGACGTCTAAAGTGAATGTCAGACAGCCACTCAAAGAATTAAGAATTAAGAATTACGAATTCGAAGTTGAGAATAATATTCAATTAGCCGAACTCATAAAAGATGAAGTAAACGTGAAAGAAGTTATATTTGATTCAACGATTGAAAAAGATGTTGAACTTGATCTCACAATAACGGCCGAGCTCAAAGAAGAAGGGGAATTGCGTGAACTTATGAGAAAGATTCAAGATATGCGGAAGGAGAAAAAACTTTCTGTTGGAGATTCGGCGGTTTTAGTTGTTACGGAGATTGAGCGGATTTTAGTTTCCAAGAACGAACCGGCGATCAAAAAATTAACAAGTTTAAAAGATATTGAATTTGGCGATAAATTAGAATTGAAAGTATTGTAAAAATACGCCGGTATGAAGAATGAGTCTTGTTCGTGATTTCGCGAAAACATGTATTCAATAACGACTACTTTCGGTTTCATTATAGAGTCGCAACCGTACAGCGAAGCGGGACGCGTGTTTTCTATTTTTACCCGCGATCTCGGGCTTGTTAAGGCAACGGCGCAGGGAATACGACTGGAAAAATCAAAGTTACGATATTCGACGCAATTATATTCGTTCGGAATTTTCTCTTTTGTCAAGGGAAAGGAGTTTTGGCGATTGACGAGCGCGGGTGAGCGATTAACCGCTCATGACGATAATACGATAAAAGAATTGATCGCGCGACTGGCAATACTTCTTTGTAGATTACTTCATGGTGAAGAGGCGCATCCGGAATTATTCGATTGTATTTTGAAATGCGTGGAATTTTTTGATTCGAAACAAAAAAATATTGATTCAGCGTGTCGGGGTGAAAATACTTTGAATTTGTCAGATGACCAAATGCAAACATTGGAATCACTCACTGTGGCGAGAATACTTTATAGACTCGGCTATATCGGTGACGATGCTCTGCTTAATGGATACTTGCAATCGAGCGAAGTTTCTGTTGAATTATTGGAGAAATTGAAATCAAAAAGGATTTTAATCAACCAACATGTGAATAAGGCACTCAAGGAGTCGCATTTGTGATAAAATAAACATGTGCAAAATGAAGATAACAGTCGGATCGATGAATTGAACGAATCGCTTTATTCGCGATCGGCACCTGATGTGCGCACGCGGCGCAAGTTGCGATTCGAGGATACCGTGACCGACGTCAAATCAAATTGGGAAATCCCAGGGGAAAAGCCAGAGAATCCGATATTAAATAAATTATACGAAGATCATTCTATGTCATTTTTCACGAAATTGCTTATCTTTTCAGGATTATTCTGTGTTGCCGCCGTGGGCATCGGCGCGTATATTTTCTTTAACGGCGCGAACTTGATTTCCGCGAACAATATCGATATTTCCATAAATGGTCCAGTATCCGTGCCGGGTGGCACTCCCGTATCATTCGATATCATAGTAAAGAATAATAATAACGTCGATCTGCAATTGGTTGATTTGTCCGTGGATTTTCCGGCCGGGGCGACGAATCCGGATAGCCCTTCGCAAGAACTTACGACATACCGCGAGCTCCTCGGAGATATTGCCGTCGGTCAAAGTGCTCATAAGATTGTTCGGGCTATAATTTTCGGGGAGGAGAATTTGCAAAAACAGATCACTGTTGACGTAACATACAATGTGAAAGGTTCATCGTCATCGTTCACGAAAAAGAAGATCTATGATATTCTCATAAATTCATCGCCGATAGTTTTGACAGTTTCCTCATTCACGGAAATAACTTCTGGACAGGAATTTGACCTGAAGATAGATGTTAAATCGAATTCGTTGGAAGTATTGAAAAATGTTTTAGTTTCCGGTTCATATCCATTCGGATTTACATTCTTGTCATCAGATTTGAAAACTCTCGCGGGTAACGCCACATGGCGAATCGGTGACATACCGCCAGGTGGGCACAAGATCATAACTGTTCACGGTAAACTTATAGGTGAAGATACTGATACGCGAGTGTTTCGTTTTGCGGTTGGCGCACAAAGTTCTAAGAATCTAAACACGATAGGCACGGAATATATGGCCGCGACACAGGAGATCGCGATTCAGAAACCATTTGTAACCGTGGGTATCGCTATTGATGGCGATTCAACAATGAATGACGCGATGGGAGAATTCAATCAACCTGCTCAGGTGGAAATTTCTTGGTTCAATAATTTGTCCCAAGCCATATCGGACGCGGAAATCACCGTGAAGTTATCTGGCACGGCATATGATAAGACTTTGATTCAGCCAGGTACAGGATATTTCCGCTCCGGTACTGATGATTTGATCTGGAATCAACAGACAACACCGGGATTGGCATCTCTTGGGGCGGGAGAAAACGGCATGGTGCGATTCACGATTACGCCAAGAAATTTGAGCGTACCAGGCAGACTTGTCATAAATCCGACGCTGACTTTTTCCGCTAGTGTCTCGGGTAAACGGACTCAAGAAACTGGCGTTGCCGGTACTCTTACGGCTATAGCGAATCGTAATTTTAAAGTCGGCACGAATGTTTCTTTATCAGGAAGAGTTCTGCGTACTATTGGTCCATTCACGAATACTGGTCCGATTCCTCCAAAAGCCGAGACGCCGACGACGTATACGATTAATTGGACTATTGATAATACGGCCAATATCGTGAATAACGCGCAAGTTACTGCCAAGATTCCGCCTTATGTCAAATGGACAGGGCAAACGAGTCCGGCAACAGAGGATATCAGCATCAACCGGGATTCTGGACTCATTACTTGGAATGCCGGGACTATTGATACATATACCGTATATTCAAGTCGGAAAAAAGAAGTATATTTCCAAGTTTCCATAGAACCGAGCGTGAATCAAATCGGCAGTGTGCCGACAATCATTGGCGACGCGGTTTTGACGGGAACGGACGGCTTTACGGGTGATACGGTGAATAGTTCTCAAGGATACATGATGACAAGATTCAGCACGGACCCGGCTTATAAAGATGGGCAGGATACGGTGCTGAAATGATTTGGTTGATTATCTCTTTTAATATAGAATACATTTATGAATAAAAAAATGGACGTTATGGAATCGATCATTTCACTATGTAAAAGACGGGGTTTTGTCTATCAAGGTTCAGAAATCTACGGTGGTTTGGCGGGAACATGGGATTATGGACCATATGGCGTTGAACTCAAAAATAATATCAAAGATATTTGGTGGAAAAGATTCGTGAAAGATCGTGCTGATATGTTCGGCGTGGATGCCGCGATTCTCATGAATCAGAACGTGTGGAAGGCAAGCGGGCACGCAAGTAGTTTCGCGGATCCATTGATTGAATGCGGTAAATGTAAGAACAGATTTAGGACGGATAATATTGGCGCGAAGATTTCAAAGGATCAATGGCAATTACCTAATCAATGTCCTGAATGCGGTGAGGAAGGGGATTTATGGAAATTGGCTAAAGATAACATGCGTCAATTCAATATGATGTTTCAAACGCGTGTCGGCGCAGTAGAAGACGAAACAGCCATCTCGTATCTGAGACCGGAAACGGCGCAGGGGATGTTTGTAAATTTCAAAAATATTCTAGATTCCAGGCATCCCGAGCTTCCGTTCGGCATGGCGCAGATCGGCAAGGCATTTCGGAATGAAATCGCGCCGCGTGATTTCCTTTTTCGCGCTCGCGAATTCGAGCAAATGGAAATAGAATATTTTGTCCGTCCCGGTGAATGGGAAAAAATATTTGAACATTTTCGGGACGAAATGAAAGCTTTCATGGATGATATAGGTCTTAATATGTCAAAAGTTTTTGAATTGGAAGTGCTGGATGACGAGCGTGCCCACTATTCCAAGCGCACAGTTGATTTCGAATTTGATTTTCCATTCGGTCGAAAAGAGTTGTGCGGTTTGGCATACAGAACCGATTTCGACTTAAAACAACATTCCGAATTGAGCAAGGTGGATTTGTCATATTATGACGAGGATTCGCCAACTGGCGAAAAGGGACGATTCATTCCTCATTGCGTGGAACCGTCATTCGGTTTGGATAGAACTATTCTGGCAGTACTTACTGACGCGTACGCGGAAGATGAGATGAACGGTGAAACGAGGATATATTTGAAATTTTCTCCGAACATCGCACCGGTCAAGATTGCGGTATTTCCGCTATTAAAAAATAAGCCAGTTCTGGTAGAAAAAGCCAAGGAGATATTCAAGACATTAAAAAAGGAATTCAATGCCGTTGAATTCGACGACAACGGCAATATCGGCAAGCGCTATCGCAGGCAGGACGAAATCGGCACGCCGTATTGCGTGACTATTGATTTTGAGACTATTGAAAAGAATAGTGGAGTGACTGTGAGAAATAGAGATGACGGAAAACAAGAACGTATTTCTGAAAATGAGCTGGTAAATTATTTGAAGGGAAAAATTCTCAAGTGATTGATTTATTATAAGTCATAAGGTACATTCGATATATGAAAATCAACAAAAAGACCCTTAAAAATGGTTTGCGCGTTATTACTGTCCCAATGGTCGATAATCCATCGGTGACAATTCTGGTGATGGTAGAAGCCGGGTCAAAATATGAGACAAAAAAGGAAAGTGGTTTGTCGCATTTCTTGGAGCATATGGTGTTCAAGGGCACGCCGAGACGGCCGAAGGCTATAGATATCTCCAAAGAATTAGATGGCATTGGCGCGCATTATAACGCATTCACGGGTCAAGAATATACCGGCTACTACGCCAAAGTGGACGCGAAACACACAGACGCAATCCTAGACATAGTTTCGGATATGTATCTGAATCCTTTATTTGATCCGAAAGAAATGGAGAAAGAAAAAGGAGTTATTATTGAGGAAATCCGCATGTATCAAGATTTGCCTCAACGTCATGTCCAAGATATATTCATGGAACTTGTTTATGGCGACCAGCCTGTCGGCTGGAATATTGCCGGAACCGAAAAGAATGTGAAGTCTTTCACGCACGGTGAACTTGTTTCATATAGAAAGAATCATTATGTGAGCGGCGCGACTACAGTTGTCGTGGCTGGTTCATTCAACGAATCGGAAATGATAAAAAAGATTGAGAAGATCTTCAGTAATGTTTCAGCCGATGAGATGAAAGATAAACTCGCGGTCAAGGAATCGCAAAGAACTCCGCAGATAAGAACTCTATTCAAGGAAACGGATCAGACGCATCTTGTTATCGGCGTTAGGACTTTCCCAATAAGGGACAAGAGGATGCCCATTATGGATGTTTTATCGACAATACTTGGCCACGGCATGAGTTCGAGACTGTTTTCCAAAATGCGTGATCAGCTCGGCATTTGTTATTATATAAAAACCAATCACGATCCATACACAGATCATGGAATATTAATGATTTCCGCCGGTGTTGATAATTCTCGCGTGGAAGAAGCGATAAAAGGGATTCTTGGAGAGTGCAAGCGATTGAGAACTGAACTGGTTTCTCCCGCCGAAATGAAGAAGGCAAAAGATTATATTGCCGGTACGACTATGCTTGGGTTGGAGACTTCCGACGCTCGGGCCGAATATTGCGGCATTCAGGAAGTGCTGAAAAGGAAAGTGGAATTACCGGAAGATATTATCAATCGCGTTCGCAGAGTAAAAGCCGAAGATGTGCGAAAACTGGCAAATGGAATATTTGTGAATGAAGGTCTAAATATGGCGCTTATCGGGCGTGTCAAAGATGAATCGGTCATAGAACCGTATTTCAAGTTTTAGATTTTCTATCATGATTCAAGGTTCGACCTCCTTTAAGGAGGTCGAACCTTGTTGTGTGTTATGTTACAATAGTCACATGTTCAGCACCTCTCGTGAAATACACATAAATCTTAACACAGGCACGATAGTACGGTTCTTCCTGATCGCGGTTCTGCTTGTTGCTTTCTATTATATTTCCGATGTTTTGCTTGTTATCGTTGCCGCGATCGTGATCGCGTCTGCGATAGAGCCAGCCATCCGGCGATTGAAGCGCCGAAATATCCATCGCGTTATCAGCGTGGTAGTTATGTATATTGTCATGGCGGCGATTCTAGTCGGCATATTGATATTCTTCGTACCGATGGTGATAAACGATACTGTTGATTTTCTCGGAGGTTTGCCGCAAACGATTTCACTCGAGAGGCTCTGGAGTCCGATACGAGACATTGGAGTTAGTTCAGATGTTATGTCCACGGCGGCGAATACCATATCCGTCTCCGACTTCGTGAATAGTTTGCGAACATTCATAGTTGGTACCAGTGCTGGGGTATTCCAAACAGCGAGCTTCATTTTCGGTGGCGTTCTGGGCTTCATACTTATAGTTGTCTTGTCATTCTATCTCGCGGTACAGGAAGACGGCGTGGGCGATTTCTTGCGTATAATTTCTCCAGTCAAACATCATGACTATATCATTGATCTCTGGGCTCGTTCTCAAAGAAAGATCGCGTTGTGGTTGCAAGGACAGGTCATTCTTGGAATTGTTGTCGGCGTCTTGGTCTATTTGGTGCTTATGATAGTTGGTATTCCGCACGCGCTTACTCTGGCTTTACTTGCCGCCATATTTGAGATTATTCCGGTTTTTGGTCCAATTATTTCATCCATTCCCGCTATCATGCTCGCTTTTTCCGAAAGGGGGCTCGGTACCGGGTTTCTGCTCATAGGCTTATATCTCATCATCTACCAATTTGAAAGCCAACTTTTCTATCCTCTAGTCGTGAAGAAAATTGTCGGTATTTCGCCGATTGTGGTTATTCTCGCTCTTGTAATTGGCGCCAAACTCGCCGGTGTTCTCGGGGCGCTTATCGCTGTGCCTCTTTCGGCGGCATTCATGGAATATATTCACGATATTGAAAAGTACAAAAAAGCGGAGATTGCGGAGAGAGAGACTGTGGGGAAGGCGGGGTGATGGTTTTGGAATATATTGTTGATAAGATAACTATTTGATTCTCTCGAATGGACAAAAATATGGCTCAACGGGGTGGTATTATCTGCTATTGACTTTGTATAGTGAGTGTGATAAACCATTGGGGTAGTGTTCTTTGAATAATTCGCTATTAGAATCTGATACATATCCTAGTTCTATGTGATAGACTGAGACTTGTATGCCTAAACCCTTCTATATCACAACAACCCTCCCTTATGTGAATGCCGAACCGCATATCGGTTTTGCCATGGAAATTATTCGTGCCGATATTATCGCGCGGGAGAAAAAGTTGAATGGATACGATGTTTTCTTCAATACCGGAACGGATGAGCACGGCATCAAAGTGTACAGAAAGACCATTGAGCAAGCCGTAAAACCACAAGAATATGTTGATAAGTTGGCGGAAAGATACAAGGAACTTATCACAATTCTTGGAATAAGTTCGGATGCGAATTTCATTCGCACAACCGACGTGCATCATGTCAAAGCCGCGCAGGAATTCTGGAAGATTGTGAAGGGGAACGGATACATTTATAAGAAAAATTACTCGGTCAAATATTGCGTCGGTTGTGAATTGGAAAAAACGGAATCAGAATTGGTAAACGACCGTTGTCCGCTACATCCATTACAGGATTTAGAAAATATTGAAGAGGAAAATTACTTTTTCAAATTTAGCGCGTTCCAGAAACAGTTGCTTGAATTGTACGAAAAGAATTCAACATTTGTCATTCCAGCTTCCAGACAAAATGAGATCAAATCTTTTGTGGGGCGCGGACTTGAGGATTTTAGTATTTCCAGATTGGCGAGTAAGATGCCGTGGGGAATTCCCGTGCCGGATGACACGGAACATGTGATGTATGTCTGGTTTGACGCGTTGGTGAACTATATTTCCGCGATCGGATGGCCAGATGACATTATTCAAGGTAAAAAAGTCGCGGGATCATTCAAAAAATGGTGGATGGAAACTGAAGGCGCCGTACAGTATTGTGGCAAGGATAATTTGAGGCAACAGTCAGCGATGTGGCAGGCGATGCTCATGGCGGCAGGTTTGACACCATCAAAGTCGATAATCATAGACGGTTTTATCACTGGTGAAGGGGGCTTGAAGATGTCCAAATCGCTCGGAAATACCGTAGATCCGTTAGATTTGGTCAAGGAATATGGAACTGATGCTTTGCGCTATTATGTTGTGAGAGAATTATCACCATTCGAAGACAGTCCGTTCACGCTGGAGAAATTCAAGAAGGCATACAACGCGCATCTGGCGAATGGTCTCGGCAATCTTGTCTCGCGTGTTATGAAAATGGCGACGACGAATAGTATTAGTTTCAATGAAAGGGATGCGGAAGATTTTGCGGATACGGAAGAAGCGAAAACTGCATGCAAATCGCAAATGGAAGGATTTGAAAAATACGATCTTCAATCGGCGGCGAACGCGATATGGGAACTTATTTCAAGTACTGATCTCATTGTTCAGGAACGCGAACCATTCAAGAAAATAAAGACAGATAGGATGGCGGCGGAAAAAGATATTGTGGAATTGCTAAATCGTCTTCATTTCATCGGGACTATGCTTTTACCTATAATGCCGAAAACAGCTGAGCGGATTATTGATTTGGTGATAAATAATAAGATGCCAGAGGCGCCGTTGTTTGTGAGAAAATAGTTTATCGTCATTTCCGTTTTCGCAGGAATGACACTGTAAAAGTTCATACTTTTTTGAGACTTTTTTTATGAAAAATTCATACTTTTTTTATTCTTTTTTCATACTTTTTTTATCATTCCTTCATAAGTCATTTGATAGAGTGGGGGAGTCTCGCGCCATTTATCAATAATTATCGACTCTTGCGCGAGGAGCCGCTTCGTGTTAGCTTGAAATCATTAATAGAATAATCGTGAATCAGTCCCCGAGCCGAAAGCAAGGGGTCTCGCGAGGAAACATTCCGAAGCGGGTCACTGGTCGCAAAATTCATGAATGATACAAAAGAAGATCGTCAATCGATCTACGAGATAGGGTATGAGATTGTGGCGTCTATTTCCGAGGAAAAAGTCGGAGATGAGGCCAAAATTATCCGTGATATTGTCACTGGCAATGGCGCTTCAGTGATCGCCGAAGAAGCTCCACATCGCCAACCTCTTGCCTATACTATGAGGAAAAAGACAGTATCTGGTTCCTATGACAAGTTTGATGAAGCATATTTCGGCTGGATAAAGTTTGAAATTGGATCAGACAAAGTTGAGATTATTACAAAGACTGTGGAGAAACACCCGTCTATTCTTCGCTCACTTGTTATTTCTACCGTCAGGGAAAATACCTATCTCGGCAAACGCGCTTCAGCTATCGCCGCTTCATTATCTCCCGTGAGACCGGAAAACGTGGAAGCGATGAGAAGCGAAAAACACGTAGAAGACAAAAAAGAAGCAACTCCAATGTCCGTCGAAGATGTTGATAAGAGTATTGATGAAATGGTTAAAGAGGCTTGAATTAGTAATTAGTAGCTAGTTGCCGGTAGCTCGTTATCAGCAATAAATAACCAAACAAATAAAATATATGTATCTAAATAAAGTATATATCATAGGTAATCTAACACGTGATCCGGAAATGAAGGCATTGCCCTCGGGCAGTAAATTGTGTCAATTTGGGATTGCCACAAATAGAACATTCAAAGATAAAGAAGGTGTCAAAAAAGAAATGACCGAATACCATAATATAGTGGCATTCAATAAATTAGGTGAACTTGCCGGACAATATCTAAAGAAGGGTCAGCAAGCGCTTGTCGAAGGTCGCATTCAAACACGCTCTTGGGACGCGCAAGATGGTCAAAAGAAATATCGCACGGAAATAATCGCCGATAATATTCAATTTGGCATGAGATCAAGTGGTGCAAATACGGCAAATGCTTCAAATACTAATGAAGTCTCTGCTACGGATTCAGCCAAGAATGGGGAAGCGCCGGCAGATGGTGAAAAGATAGAATATCCACAGGAAGAAATCAATCCGGATGATATTCCGTTTTAATTATAAAAGCGTGTAATTCGTTATCAGTCAATCATAAGCAGGTATAAGGATAAGTAATAAATTCGATATAATCAAATGAAAAAACAATGTTATTTCAACCAGCATAATATTAAGTATATTGACTATAAGGATACGGAACTCTTGAAAAGATTCATCAACCCGCATGGAAGGATGATCAGCCGCAAGCGTACGGGTATTACGGCGAAATATCAACGTCAGCTTTCAACGGCGGTAAAGCGTGCGAGATTCATGGGACTTCTTGCCTATGTCGTGAGGTAGGAGATGAGTGGAGACCACAGAACAGACAGATATTATTTATACAATCTGAATCTGTCTGTCCCGTGATCTTTGCGCTAAACACGCTCGCGGTATTGACCAGTTTCGGTATTGATCCTGATCACATCACCTTCATTCACGAAGAGAGGAACGTTAATGGTGGCACCGGTTTCGAGAGTAACAATCTTTTGACCACCCGTGACGGTATCGCCTTTGACTCCCGGGGGAGCGTCGGTAACCTTTAGTTCGGCAATGATGGGGAATTTGAATCCCATTGGAGTCTCTTTGAATAGCAATTGAGTGATTATTGAGTTTGGCTTCAAGAATTGTCCTTGAGGACCGACCTGATCTTCGGTAAATTTGTAACGCTTGGATGGATCCATCGGTTCGGCGAAACACCATTCTCCGCGATTGTTGAAAAGATATTTTAATTCTCGGGAATCAATTTCCGCTTCCTCGACTTTTTCCGATTGATGGAATGAATACTCGGTAACCTTACCGGTCATAAGATTTTTCAACTTAGTCGCGTTTACCGGTTTCCTTTGTTGTTTACGGAAAACATGGGAAGAAATGACTTCATAAGGCGCGCCATCCATGACTATGTATTTCTTTTCTGTTACTTCGCTGTACTCGAGTAGGGACATGTTAAGTGATGCATGAGTTACAATAAATCAAAAAGAAGATTTTGATTATTTTTCAATAATTAAGCGACTTCGCCATTCTATAGGGTTTCAGGGAAAAAAGCAAAAACTCCGCCAAATGCAGAGTTTTCGCGGGGTATATCGTGATAGAGTTATTGCTTATTCAATTCCGCGCGAATCTTGCGTAGAATTTCTTCACTGACTTCGGAATTTTCCTTCAAGAATTGTCTGGTGGCATCATAGCCGCGACCGAGTTTTTCCTCGCCGTGGGAATATGAGGCGCCGGTTTTCGAAATGATGCCAAACTTCTCGCCAAGGGCGATAATCTCACCTTCATGAGAGATACCCTCATTGTACATGAGGTCGAATTCTGTTTGCTTGAATGGCGCCGCGACTTTATTCTTGACGACTTTCACACGCACGCGGCCGCCCATAATCTCCTCCCCTTTCTTAATCTGCGCGATGCGGCGAATATCGAGACGAACTGAACAATAGAATTTGAGCGCCTTGCCGCCGGGGGTTGTTTCTGGATTGCCGAACATGACACCGATTTGCATACGAATCTGATTGATGAAGATAACGATTGTCTTTGATTTTGCGACTATAGCTGTGAGTTTTCGGAGCGCTTGTGACATGAGTCTGGCTTGGGTACCCACGTGATACGCGCCCATATCACCCTCGATCTCCGCCTTCGGGGTCAAAGCGGCGACAGAATCTATGACAACGATGTCGATTTTACCAGTTCTAACCAAACTGTCTACGATATCTAAAGCCTGTTCGCCTGTATCTGGTTGAGATATTAGTAAATCCTCAACTTTAACTCCAAGTCGTTTCGCGTAATCCGGATCCATGGCATGTTCAGCGTCAATATAGGCGCAAACACCCCCGCGTTTCTGCGCTTCGGCGACGGCGTGTAAAGCAAGCGTTGTTTTGCCGGATGATTCGGGGCCGAATATTTCCACAATACGACCGCGGGGAAAACCGCCGATACCGAGAGCCCAATCAAGACCGAGTGAACCTGTCGGTATGGCGTTCACGCCAACCTTCGGTCTGTCACCGAGCTTCATGATAGCTTCATCACCGAACTTTGTTCTGATGGCGTCTAACGCGTTCTCAATACTACTTGCTAATTTTGCCGGACCCCCCTTGGCAGTAGAAGAATCCATTTTTTCTTGTAATTCAATTACACTATCTGTTTTATTCTTGTTCTTTTTTATTGACATGATATTTCGTGTGATAACATAGATGCATACCGATTGTATATTAAAAGCCAACAATTTTCAATTGCTTGCTCGTTTCTCTTTCGAAACGGTCATGAGCGTCAAATGTGATTATGTTCACACCCGGGAAAACGATGATTTTTTCGTTAAAATTTCCTTGCTCGTTTACCGTAATGGCTTTACCATTCAAGTAAAGATCATTTACTCTTTGAACTCGGCCGAAGATTGAGATCGTTGAGGTCGTAGCGGTATGCCAATCTTGCGGGAAGAAAATATCAATCTCTGGTCCGCGGGCGTAATTGAGCGAACGCCATGTCGCGTATCCTATTACCACGAAGATCGCTAGAATAATGATCAACGCTTGAAGAAACCTAATTGTCATTCGGCGGGTCATGAATTTTTCTATGAGATTGATTCGTTCTCAGACTTTTCGGCGTTATCAGTCTCTTCAACCATCTCCGTTCCTCCACCTCCAATGATTTCTCTCGGCTTTGATCCATTGGCCGGACCTATAATTCCGCGTTCCTCGAGCATGTCCATGAGCTTCGCGGCGCGAGAGTAACCGACGCCAAGTTTGCGTTGTATGTATGAAGTAGATGCTTTACCCGCGGAAATAACCGTTTCGCGAGCTGACTCGTACATATCATCATCGTCATCTATGGAAGTGGAATCAAGCATGGCATCGAATGTGGCAGTTGACGCGGATTCTGGAGTGGTCAAATTTATTTCGCCCATGATCTCGTCTTTATATTGGTCAGCCAGAAATTTCACGACTCTTTTTACTTCAGATTCTGAAATGAAAGCTGATTGCAGACGAATTGGTTTTGACATTTCCCCGCCGAGATACAGCATATCACCGGCACCGAGAAGTTTTTCCGCGCCCATTTGGTCAAGAATTGTTCGAGAATCTATTTGTGAAGCAACTTGAAGGGCGATACGTGTTGGAATATTGGCTTTTATAAGTCCCGTAATGACATTCACGCTCGGGCGCTGGGTTGATAGAACCAAGTGTATGCCTACCGCGCGACTCATCTGCGCCAATCGCACAACGGCAGATTCCAACTCACGTGGATATGTTTGCATGATATCGGCAAGTTCATCGATGACAACCACGATAAACGGCATGGTTTCAGGAATTGTTGAAGAAGCTGACGATTCTTCAGAACCAAACTTACGCATTTTCTCAATCGCGGGCATCAGAATATTCCGATGATATGAATCAATGTCGCGCGCGGAATTCTTTTCGAGAATATCATAGCGGCGACTCATTTCTTTTGCGACCCATTTTAAGGCAAGTATGGCTTTTTTTGAATCAGTGATCACGGGGGTCAAAAGATGAGGGATCTTATTGTACATGGTCAGTTCAACACGTTTCGGATCTATCATGATGAACTTCAGACTTTCGGGAGAATTGCGATATAGGAGTGAAGTGATAAGGGCATGTATAGACACGGATTTACCTGAACCAGTGGCTCCGGCAATGAGTATATGAGGTGCTTTACCCAAATTGCAAAAATGAGCATGACCGGCAATATCTTTTCCGAGTGAAACGAGTAAAGCTTTTTCGGACTCCTGGAAATCCGGAGAAGCGAGAATAGTCGCAAGCCCGACAGTAGTCTTCGCGGTGTTCGGCACTTCAATGCCGACTAATGATTTGCCGGGTATCGGTGCTTCAATGCGGATAGGATGGGCGGCCAGAGCTAAAGCCAAATTATCATTAAGCGCGACGATCTTGGAGAGTTTTACTCCTTCAGCCGGCTTGAGAGCGTATCTGGTAACAGATGGTCCTATTGAAATTTCGTCCATTTCAACTGTGATACCGAAGTTCTGAAGCGTTCTCTTAATTATATTTGCATTGGCTTTAATATCACCAGTTTCAGGTTTTCCGCGATCTTTTTCTAAGAGGGTTAGAGGTGGGGGTGAGAATGGTCTTAGATCGGGAGTAACTACTGCGGAAGCGAAACCGACTTCTTCGTCATCTTCGATTTTTTGTTTCTTATTTTTCAGGTCGATGTCCTGCATTTTGCCTAATCCGAGATTTTTGCCTGTCTTATTCCCATTACCTGCTTCATCGACTGCTTTGTCGATCCGAGCTTCCTCGTCCTTATCTATCTCTCCATCTTTCTTTTCATCATTCTTTCCTTCTTTATTTTTTCTAAACCATTTCCAGAATGCCAATTGTTCAAGAGTGATCTTTGCTTCAAAAATAACAAATATAGAAATTATCGCCAACGCTATTAATAAAGTTGCCGACGCCCAGACATCTATTGACTTAATGAGTGGATAATCAATAACACGACCCGCGGCGCCACCGGCATCAGTCTTCGCGATATGTATGAGTCCTAAGCCCGATATAAAAAATACCAACGCGCCAATAGCTTTTGATATCTCAAATTTCTTTTTCAATCCTTTTAGGAATGTGAAAGTCAGCATAATGAATACGGCTGGAATAAGATAATATCCCACACCAAATAATCGGGTAAGCCATATAAAAGAATAATCTCCGACAATGCCAGCCTTCCCAAACGCGGCTAAAAGGGAAAGAACTACTATCAAAAAAGAAAGTATCGCGAATATCGCTTGCACAGTCTCAGTACGCATTTCGTCCCAAAATTTTATTTTTTGCTTTATTCCCAAATCTTTTGGTCTAGCCATGATGAAGTAATAATATCACAATATAAAGGTCAGTAAAAGAATGGGGACAACGGTGCTTGCATCTTTATTGTTTATAATTATAATGGACACATAAAAGACAAGCGCGAATAGTTTTTTATAAGAGACATTATAAAAGTCAGTATTAGATTATAAATTTGACTTTTACATTTTTACGAGATAATCATGTCTGATACAAATAATTATAATCCATCACCGTTGAATGACCCAATTAACTGGAAATCACTTGGGTTTTTTTCCATTGAGGATTATTTAGTCTATATATTCAAAAAGACAGAAAAAATTACTGCTGCTCTTTATTTGGTATCCGGTCTCCTAAAAGACGATGAACCAATGAAATGGGAATTGCGCGATCGAGGCATGGACATGTTGAATTCGTCTTTTAACGCGTCAAGTTCGGTACCTGGAGATAAAAATGTCATTGTTCAATCTATTTTTACGTCTGCTTTGGAAACAATTTCACTTTTAAATGTCGCGAAGATTTCCAATTTAATATCTGAAATGAATCATTCAATTTTGGTCAAGGAAATTGATCAAGTTGTCTCATTACTCCGTGATCGTCTTACGGAAAGCGCTCAAAGCGCGGGGCTTGTCTTGTCTGAAGCATTTTTCAAGACGCCAAGTATGTTTGCTAGTGGCTTCAAGTCCGATGTTCAAGGATCGGTTTATAATAGAACATCGGCTAACAAGGGCATATCGAATAAACATAGAATATCAGATGCTCGTTCAAGTGTTGAAGAAAAAAAATCTAACAGACAAGAAGGTATTATTAGAATTCTTAAGGGACAATCTAATTTAACTATAAAAGACTTTTCTAATACGATAAAGGACTGCAGTGAAAAGACTATTCAACGCGAACTTCTAGAAATGGTTGAAAAGGGAGTAATTAAGAAGGAAGGAGAGCGCAGATGGAGCCGGTATTCACTTAAATAGCGAATCATGTTAACCTTGCCCACTTGAAATGTTCTTTTTTCACAGCCGAGGACTTGTCTAAATGGAGTATGAATTGCTAGACATTTTGGCCTTGCATGTTATGCCCCGTGAGCCAAAATGTCTTGCAATTCAACGACATGAGTCCCGCAGGCTGTGAAAAAAGAACATTTCAAGTGGGCGGGGTAGAACAAAATATACGTAGCTCTTGACTTTTGGTGCCAATTGACCTAATCTGTGTTAGTTATCCACATTGACATGATTTGCAGCGTTTCTATTACGCGCTATAATGTTTTGCATCAAGCATGTAATGCGGTCGAATCGTGTTATCTGCTTGACCCAAAGCGTTTGCTTTCGGGGTTCCGCGAATTTGTCGAGTTGATAAAGATGTGGAACGAAAAAGGACTTTGACAAATTAATAGTAAATTAAATGTTAAAGTTATTTGGCTTGTTCGTTTTTCTGTTTACCACAAACTTTCATTATTCTCGTCTCGATAGCGAGAGTGATGAAATGTGGAACGCGCGCTAGTCGATCTGCTTAAATGCGGAACAAGCGTGCACTTAGAGATTATTATAAGATTACAAACTGCGTTAAACTCCACAATCATTATTAGTAAAAGTGGAAAACGCGTTAATTATTAAATTGATATGAAAAAAGTTTTACTCATGACTGGCGTTGCCGTCTTGGCTTTCGCCACACTCGCTTCGGCTTCATACGATGTCAACTTGACCGTTGGCTCAACAGGCGCTGATGTTGTTAATCTTCAGACAGCTCTCATGGCTGCTGGATATGACATTCCAGCCATCACTTCAGGTGCCGCCGCCAAAGGATACTTTGGCTCGCAAACGCTCGCGGCTGTGAAGTTGTACCAAGCTGCCCATGGTGTTATTAACACAGGCTTTGTTGGTCCTCTCACTCGCGGTGTGTTGAATGGTGGTACTTCAGCAGTGGTAGCTAATTGTCCAGTTGGATATACTTGTATAGCTAACACCGCTCCGGTAGTTAATTGCCCAGTAGGCTACACTTGTACGGCTAACCCAGGCACAGTTACGACTCCGGTTGTATCTACTCCGACTGCGTTTGTTGCAGATGGAAAAGATGGTTCAGTTACCGTTACAACATCTTCTTACGTCTCCTCAAGTCAGACATTGAAGAAAGGTGACATGAATAAGCCGATTATTTCTCTCACCGCACAAGCAACAGTTGGTAATGTTCAAGTTTCCCGCTTTGATGTTCACTTCAATACACGCCCATGGCTTGTATTCTCAAGTGTTACATTGAAGGACACAACAGGAAAGGTTCTTGCAACAAAAGCACTTTCAAGTGCTGCTGATGCGACTGAAGTTACTGTTGGATCTGATTATCTAGTAAGATTTGACAATGTTGGTACAGTTGTGACACCAGGTGTTGTTACAACATTTGTTGTTGAGGCTTCTGTTTTGACATCAAGTGATAAAATCACTGGTCAGACAGTTACCGTTACAACAGATGTTAATGCTATGAGAACAATCAATGGATTAGGTTATACCGATTCTGTTGGTGTTGCTCAGACAAGTTCTTTGGTTATGTCTTCGACTGGTTCAACAGGAGATTTATATTCTCGTCTCGGTGCTACACCAGATACTCGAACTGAAAACATATCTTCAACCAACACTACTGTAGATTCAACCCTTGGTGTATTCGATCTTAAACTTGAAAACCAAAATGGTAGAGTTAGTGCATTGAATTTTACTATTCAGAATACTGTGTCTTATTCTGCAACGACTTTGTTCCAGAATGTCAGATTGTATAGTGGAAGCACACTCCTTGGAGGAGCATATTCACTTGCAACAAATGGTACTGTAACGTTCACAAATTTGGACATTCCTTTCACAGCTGGCACATGGAAGCCGTTGACTCTCAAAGCTGATGTTCTTGCAACGTCAACAGCTTTTGTAGCATCGTCTACTATAGATGTCTCTACTGTTGTCGGAGTTGACTCAAATTACAATACTATTACTTTGACAAATGCAAGTGATAGGTCAAGTAATAATGTTACATATGTTCCAAATGCCGGAATCACGATTACTGATATTACTCCAGTAAAGGGAACAGTGACTACTCCAACTACAGGTGTTTGGTTGAATGCTTACCCAACTATTTCCTTCACAGTTAATAATACGGGTAATAATCCAATCTACATAAGTAAGACTGCAACAGTTGCTCTTGCAACATCAACATCAGTTGCTCCAAATGCATCAACGACAGTTACATCGATAAGTGCATCTGGTTCAACCTCTGGAGATACGACCTACGCTTATATTATCAATAATTCTAGAACATTCACCTATAACTTCTTTGTTGATAACACTAATGGTGCTGGTACTTCTAAGAAGATCAGTATCACTCAAATCAACTATGGAACAAGTGGTGCAAGTGATTCTGTCGACAACACATTGAATGTGGACTACGGTCTTGAGAATGCTTATGTTCAGATTCCATAAGCTTAAAGCTTATCTAGCGTAAAATGAACGCAACAAAAACCGTTCCGATGTATATCGGAACGGTTTTTGCGTATTTGGTTTAGGAACCTCACCAAGAACTCCCTGTGCTCTGCACAGGGATGAATTGGCGGAGTAATAGAGATATACTCTGTAAATGGGATTAGATATAGATCCGAAAGAAGGTATCTGGTACCACAATGTTTCTGAATGCTACTACCACATCCAGATTACAGTAAAGTATCGTAAGGCACTGCTTGCACCTGAAGTCGAGAAGATGATCAAGATGACGATAACAGGGTTCAAGGAGCGATTTGCGATTGATATTCATGAAATAGGGTTTGATCAGAACCACATCCTGTACTGGACCCCTTTCTTAGTACACCAATCTTAACTTGTATTCTAAGCTTTTAACGCTTTTCTCGCAAATTGAACAGGTGACATTTTCAATGCTGAATGTATTCTTGTATTGTTGTATGTCCAGATAGTCTGATAAATAGCCAACACCAGCTCTCCGAGAGTTTTGAATCTACTAGGATCACCCAGATCTACCTTGAATTGTGAATAGAATGATTCTTGATATCCATTCTCCCACGGACAACCAGGAGCAGATCTAGATATGAGTACCCCAACAGTTTGTAATGCTTGTATGAATACATCTGAATTGTATTCACTACCATTGTCACTGTGGAAGATCATAGGTCGTGGATTGTTAAGTAATGCATTCATAAATGCTGACAATACTAGTTGTGTAGCATGTGTTGTGTACACAGACATACCTACAACCTTTCTAGTGAATAGATCGATGACGGTAGCCACATACACTGTATAGCCTTGAAATGGTATGTAGGTAAAGTCTGTTACCCAGATATGGTTCTCATACATGGGATATGTGGTCATTAGATAGTTTGGGTAAATAACCTTCACATTCTTGGTCTTTTTGAACTTTTTGCCTCTTCGTCTGTATGCTTTGATACCAAATATGTTCATCACTCTTTTGATTCGTTTTCTATTCAGTTTCAGGTGCAATGCAAGTCTTCTTGAACCATATGACTGACAACCATCCATGCGTAACACTTCCTCAATCCTACATTTGAGTTGCCAGTCTTTGTCTGGTTTCTTTGGTTTGTAGTAGAACACTCCTCTGTACACATCCAACTCTCTGGCCCTGAGAGTCTTTGGTGTGCAACTACTCTGTATCATTTCTTTTTTTGGGTTTCAGACAGCTTGAGGGTCATTTCACCTACAAGTTTGTATAGTTGATCCACTTCTCTTTTGAGTTTGATGTTCTCAGCTATTGTTGGTTGACCTTCCACTTTCTTTGCAATCCATGAGTATATGGATACTTCTGATACTCCATGGTCTTTGGATGCTTGAGCTACTGTGACACCATCATTCTTGATGCGGTTGATAATTTGTTCTTTAACCTCTGGGGCTATTTTATGTGTTTTCATACTTGTATATGTTATTAGTAATTATACAAGATTCGTGTACGAAATTCGGGGTCCGGGCCA
>Ga0268277_1000462_pt1 | contig 32510 bp, 37 predicted proteins | sample saktaG_5_FD_190132 | JGI IMG/M metagenome (GOLD analysis project Ga0268277, IMG submission 190132) | Saline water microbial communities from Sakinaw Lake, British Columbia, Canada - sak_2010_1_5_50m | ecosystem: Environmental > Aquatic > Non-marine Saline and Alkaline > Saline ... | reverse complement strand
TTCTTCATACCTTTGATCGCTTATTTATTCTCATTGATTATTATGGGCAGGCCTTACTGTGCCGGCAGCTTGAGCGTCCCCATGACCCGGAGCTTACCTCCCTCAAGATAGTGTAAAACCGCATGCGAGCCGGGCGGGTATATCAGCGCCTTATCCATTTTAAGGGTCAGCGTTGGCATCCTCCAGTCACCCTCAACCACGACGTTTTCCAGCCGACCGGGCAAAAACTGCATCCAGTGGCCGACATAGATCACCATGCCCGCTTTGAGGGGGGCAGGCCAGTACCTCACAAGGGCTGCTTTTGCGGTGACCGATGAAGCGGTTTTTATCGAGGGATCATTTGTCAGAACATAGCCACGGTCGAGATCCTCTGCATCGATGTTTTTAAGGGACAACCCGACCCGGTCCCCGGCGACCGCATTTTCAGCATCGTCATCGTGTTTCTGGATAGACCGGATCTGGGCGGTCTTTTCTGTCGGGAGGACTTTGAGCATATCGTGTTTTTTTATGAGCCCCTGCGCCACGCAGCCGAGCACAACAACCCCGACGCCCTTCACGTTGAAATGGTGATCGACCGGGACTGCACCGTTCCCCCCACTCTCCCTGACTTTCTTATGTGAGGTCATTTTGACGGCAATTCCGAGCAGTTTCTCGCGGAGCCCGACCATGTCCTCCTCCATTACCTCGTAATGCTCAAGCACGGTCCCCCCGATGAGCGGTGCGATCTGATCGGCGGTGATATAGTTTTTGAGAATAATGATGCCTGCTGATTTTCCAGAACTCTGGATCATCAGCACGCATTCCCCGAACTGGGCGTTGATCTCATCGACCACCAGGATAACACGGTCTGCGAGGGATATCGCATAAAACAGCGAGGATAGTTTCTCGGGATACCGCGTCGGCTCGATGAGTGTGACGGTTGCATCACCTTTCTTCATGTTATAAAAAGTAATGTCGCTGGTCGTGCCTTTCTTACCCAGATCCTTTGCATAGTCATTGGGAGCGAGCACAGCAACGGTGAGATTGGACATACCTGAATATTATAGCGGTGATAACTATTAGGATTTAGGGTCATAAAAGGAGGGATTAATCGGTTATGCATATCATAAAAACTAATTACTCTTCGGATGACAGATGTAAGAGTAAATGAAGGGAAAAATAAAAATTTTAAGTCTGCTTGGCATCGTTCTTTTTCTCATCATCCTTTCCCGGATAAATCTCGGTGCACTTATCGATATTTTCGCTCATACAAATGTGCTGCTTCTATTCATGGCATTGCTCGTAAATTGTGCCGCAATTGTTTTGAAATCACTCAAGTGGAAGATCATAGTAAATTCAGTAAAAAAGGATTTTACTTTAAAGGAGAGTATAAAGGCATTTTTTGTGGGGTTTTCTTTTTCTACCATTACTCCGGCAAAGCTTGGCGATTTTATCAGGGTATTGTACATACAGGATGACCAGTGCGGGCTTGGAAAGTCGCTTGCTACGGTTGTGATCGACCGGTTGATCGATATTATCCTGCTGTTTTCAATCGCGTTGGTGGGGGTATACGGGTTTTCCGTTTTCTATCACATCGAAATCATTTCGGTGAGCTCTCTGGCTATTCTGATAGCAGGCATTATTTCAGGTATCTATATTGTGCTCAATAAATCGGTTCTCTCTACACTGCTTAAACCATTTTTCAATCTTTTTGTACCACAACACCTCAAAGGCAAAATCTCTCTTTACTATAACGATTTCTTCACGGGATTGTTCGCTTTTTATAATGATCGCCGGCGGTTTTATTCCAGTATCATTGTTGGACTCATATCCTGGATTCCCCCATTCATCTATGGATACCTGCTTGCGCTTTCGATTGGCATAGATACCGGCATCTTCTTTTTTGTTCTTGTTATCCCCATTATCAGCCTGCTTGACCTGCTTCCGATCAGCATTTCAGGTATCGGAACCCGCGATGTGGCTTTAATCTTTCTCTTCGGCCTAAAAAGCATCTCAGCAGAACAAGCTGTCGCATTCTCCTTACTGTACCTGTTTATGAGCTACTGGCTGATCGCACTCACCGGTGCAGTCGTATATTTCAGGTATCCCATAGAGATTCCCGAGGATCTGAAGTAAATATCACGCGGTTTTCCGTGCAATCACACCAACAGTATAGGCATAATAATGTTTTTTGGGAAAAATCTGCTCAATCAACCCGATTCTCTTTCTCAACGTAAGGGGCAGGAGTTCCCGGTCATTCATTGCCAGGGGGGGCAGAGCTTGTAGTCCGAATATTTTTTCTATTGTTAAGCCGGCCCGTCTTGTCGCATTTTTGATACGACGCGGGGAATAATCCTCTTCATACCCGAATTCAAAATTCTTTATCATAACAGCTACAAATTTGCCCGCTTTATACCACAGGCAAAGTGTATTTGGGACAATAATAATGACTTTTCCAGAAGGTTTTGTTACACGTGCCATCTCTTTTATAGCAACGACATTCTCCGGATCCCTGAAATGTTCGATCACCCCGGAATTATAAACCAGATCAAAGGTGTTGTCACCGAATGGCATGTTAAAAATACTTCCCAGTACCGGATATCTGCAGTTATACTGTGCCAGTTTTAATGCAGCCTTTGAAATGTCGAGCCCATATGTTTCGTGTCGCTCTGATAAAGGGGATAGTGTCTGTCCTGTCCCACATCCGGCTTCAAGGACCTTCGAACCCACGGGAAGATCCTTTTCAACTTTCATTATAAAATCGAGATATTTAAGGCTATAATCACTGGTAATCAGGTTTTTTGTCCAGACTTTTTCCCAGATCTCTTCTTCCATGAACCAAGTCACGCTCGGATGATGAACATATTGTGTGGAGTGCTATATCCCCTTTATGAATTGGGGGTTGGTACCCTGTCAGACCATGCAAAAATAATAGGACAATAGTAACGAGGTTTTAAAAAGTGTCCTGATAGAGATCTTATGATCTTTAATGATCTCGATTATTATCCCCCTTTATAACGAGAGAGACAACAGTATCCATTACAATAATGACCTGTTTCCAATAATTGACGAGATCGGAAAAAAATATGGCGAGACTTTTGAATTTATATTCGTTGATGATGGAAGCAAAGATGATACGGTTGAGAAAATCGGGGAGGTCGTCACTTCACGACCTGACACAAAAATACTCCGGCATGAGATAAATATGGGTATGGGGAATGCAATTAAAACCGGTCTTTCTGCAAGCAAAGGAGATCTTATAATTACGATGGATGCCGATCTTACTTTTCGACCGGTTGATGTGGCAAAGCTCATAGAAAAATTCCGGGAAACTCGGGCCGACTGTATATCCGGTTCCCCATATCTTGAAAAAGGACTGATGGAAGAAGTCGCCCCGCTTAGGCTTCTGATGAGTAAAACGGTGAATTTTCTCTACCGCCTCCTTTTAAGAAGTCACATTACCTGTGTAAGCCCCATATTCCGGCTCTATAAACGCAGTGTTCTTACAGAAATGCAGATTACGAGTAAAAATTTTGAGATCAACGCGGAAATTATTTCAAAACTCCTCATCAGCGGAAAAACAGTGGTGGAGGTCCCGGTCCCTCTCCTGAAGAGGAAGTTCGGAAGCTCGAAGATCAATATCAAAAAAGAGATCAAAAATTACCTGATGTTATTATACAAAATTTTCCGTACAAAATACCTCCACAGGGAATGGGTTTAACCAGAAAAACAAGGATAAATTCAAGTTTTTTATCTTGGTTTAAATATTATTTTTCTGTGTGATTTTTCCGTATTTGTTGTACGATCTCCCAAGGTTGGATTACATAGTACATCAGGACCAGAAGGGCTGCATACTGGATCGTGAAGAAGAACAATGTCAGGTACCAGTCTGCGGATCCTACCGGATTGACATATTCAAGATTGGTATAGAACCCCCCAAACATCAACGGGAACTCGATATACGCAAAGACCTGGGTGACATAGAACAGGAGGATCTTGAACGGGTTGTCGGCTACCAGCAGACAGAGGAAAGGTGTGAACCATACAATATACTGGGGGCTGTGGAATTTTGTGAGAAATACTACCGAGAAAATTGCACATAATAAGATTTTCAAAAATGTTACCGGTCTCTTTTCCGTATCGATATAGGCAATATAGACAAGGATGAGAAAAACAACACCCATCATTACATACATGAGCGTTGAAACCATGGATGGCGTAATTCCGAGATGACCTATCTCATGTAAATACGCATAAAGCGTAAATGTTGCCGTATTTACGTAAATCCCGACACTGGAACCCGTTGCAAACAGGTACGTATTGATAACATCGGGACGGATGAGGACAAACGGCACCAGAAGGATGAGGGATAATGGAACAATGACTTTGAGAGCCTCGATTACTTCCTGTTTTATCGAAGTTTTTTTTGCATTGTAGAAGACCATGAACGGAAACGCAATCGCCGGAAAAATCTTTGCAAAAAATCCGAGCGCCGCAAAAAGATATCCTTTCCTGTTCATCCCGTAGACAGTAAACAGAACCGCCACCATAAGGAGGCATGTCGGAAATGCATCATATTTCGTCAGAACAAAATATGCAGTGGAGAATGCGGTTGCATAGACAAGGCCTGCTATAAATGCGGTTTTTTCATCCCATACCTTAAGTGCGATGAAATAAATGCAGAGAATAGTGACAATATCGCACACCACCATGAGGAACTGGAATGTGTACACAAATGCCATGGCACTTTGAAAAGCGAGAGCCGGGATGAGGGCTAATGTTATGGGAATGAATATCAGAATCGGATAATCAAAACTGTAATTAATATACGGTAATTGCCCCTGCACCATTTTGATCGCATGCTCAAAATAAAACCCGATATCAAAAAGATCGATAAAGGAGTGGAATACCAAAGGAGTGAGAAGGAGAACAAAAAATTTTGTCACCAAAGAGGCAAGGATGAGAGAAAGGATGTGTCGTTTGACGGTATTCTGATCAATGTTGCCAAAGTCGAAATCAAGAAAGATAAACGGAATCTTCCCTTTTTTTATCTTTTTTACGGGTGATTCAACCGCATCCTTATTTTTCTTGCCCATATCCGGTCTCCGTTCCAACAATATTGTTAACGTTGCGAATTTGCATTTTATTACAGAAATATTCTCGGTCTTGTCTTATTTAACAAAGGGGATTGTGGGATACTATGTTATTTCCGCGTCCAGGTATAACGCCGGTTCACTAGGAAATTCCATGCAAACGCAATCAGGATCCCAACTAGGTTGGAGACGAGATAATATACGCCGAAAATGCTGGTAAGGAGCCAGAGTATCCCCATATTGATGACAAGCCCTCCCACAGAGACGATATGAAATGCGACCAGGCGGTGCCATCTGTTTGATAATTTGTGATCCGTGGAGGATCGGAATGTCCAGAGATCATTCCAGAGGAAATTATTGAGAATGGACAGCTCGATCGCAAAAAAGCTGGCCACGAGATAATAAAATCCTGCATATTCTTTGAGATAATACAGGACTCCCATATTCACGAGAATGCCGGAGATTCCAACCATGCCGAACTTGAATATTTTTTTCCATTCCCTCCATGCAGCGCTCTGGTGATGGAAGAACGAATAGAGGGTGATGTCCATGACCTGCTCTGCATATTCGATGATGGTCCTGAATTTTAATTTGCTCGAACCAACCTCCCGGTCGACAAATTCAAACGGAATTTCCTTGTCCTTTTCCCAGGTTCCCTTTCCGAGCACTTCAAGCAGGATCTTGTAACCTTTAGGTTTGAGGGGGGCGTTTGACACCACGTCTTTTCTGACAGCAAAAAAACCGCTCACAGGGTCGGTAACATCGGGAAAGAGGAGCCGCCCCAAAAAAGTTGCCCCAACTGAAATGATTCTTCGTTTTAATGGCCACTTCTTTATTCCCCCGCCCACCATATACCGGCTGCCGATAACAACGTCATTTCCCTTCCTGATCTCCTCATACATGCTGGGGATCAGGACCGGGGGGTGGGAAAAATCAGCGTCGATCACAACAAAAACATCAGATGATGCATGGGAAAAACCGTCGGTAACTGACTGGGAGAGGCCGTGATCTTTGTCGCGGACAATGATATCCACATTTTCTTTTATTTTTTTCAGGTCGTTCATGATGGTGATAGTAGTATCAGACGAATTATCATCAACGACCAGTATCTGGCCATTGAGGGTGTGTTCCTTTAAGACCGCATCCACTGCCACCACGATATTGCGGATATTTGCTTCTTCGTTGAAGGTGGGTATAATTACGGTCAGGTCGTACATTGTGATTCAATCCAAACCTAGGATGATGTAAATAAGTATATTCCTGCATTCTGGCTGACGGGTTGGGTATGCTCCTGGATCCAGGCAACCGCATCGCCATCCGGGTTTGCAGATACGATATCACTGGTGACGACAATATACATCGTATTGTTTCCTTTCTGCAGGTGAATTGCATTAAAATCTTTTGCAGTGTCTGCATGGAATTCAATTGTACCATCCGTGCTGTTAGAGTAATAGTAATCGAATGGCTGGTAGATATATCCCGGTGCAACCACGACCAGGTCTCCATGTCTAGTAAGCTGGGATATCTGGCCTGAGAAACCTCTCCAGTCCTCTTTTGAGTATCCCGAATAATAATTCAGGAGGAATGGAGCGTTGAGAATTAAAAGAAATGCCATGAAACCATATACAACCGCACGGTTGTTTATCAGCGAATAGAACATTTTGTACGAGATCGCAATCCCGATAAAGAAGACAATATTGAGGAAGAGGAGATACCGGGGCACCATCGGAATCCTGTATGAGAGGAGATAACTGATAACGAATGTAATAACCGTTACCCACACCAGAAAAATCCCTTTGTTTTTATCAATGAGAAATGCCTGCACTATTCCAATAATGAACAGCAGGACAAGCACGTACATCGCAATTTCGCTGAATCCGGGTATCGGAAAGAAAGCGGATATCTGCCTGAAAGTTTCGATTATTATTCCGAATCCCTGAATACCGAATGTTGGTGCAGATGCACTCCTTTTGGCAAAAAGCTGGATCGTGATGATAATAAGCGGCAGACAGATGATGGTGAATACCGCTATTGCCAGTGCCAGAGGTTTGAGATTCCTGATATCCTCCCGGATTTTCTGGATTTGCATGCCAAGGGCGTACAGGACAAGAGTTGCAATGATAACCATTGCATAAAAATGAGACCAGAATGCCAGTGCCGCGAGAACTCCAAAAAGAACCCAGTCTTTAACATCATTGGTTTTCAGGGCCTTAAAATAAAAGACCATCGCGAAGGTGACAAAAAAGAGCATCATCGAGTATGCCCTCGCTTCCTGTGAGTAAAAGATCAGGGAGGGAGAGAATGCAAACGCTGCCGCGGCAATAATCCCGACATTCCGATCGCTAAACTCCCTGCCGGCAAGATAGACCAGAGGAATAGTCAGGACTCCGAGCAGCGCCGGAATGAACCGCAGAATAAATTCACTATTTCCAAACAGGAGCATGATATGCTCTGTCCAGTAAAAGAAGGGGGGGTTAAATTCCCCGCCGGCAGTCACCTGCCAGATTTCCAGAAAAGAACCTTTTGATATGGTATATGTCGAGGCTTCGTCAAGCCACAGCGAGTTGAAACCAAGATTGTAAATTCGCAGAAAGAACCCGATGAGAGTGAGAGTGAGAAGGAGTTGCGCATAGCGGCTTTTTGCAAGATGGGTTTTGATTGCGTCAATTGAGAGTGTGTTGTTAAGTTCGATACCCTGCAGTTCATCTCCATCAAGACTGCAATTTCCAATATTTTTGGTTTTTTTATCTTTTTGACGCACTTCCTTTCTCTTTCCCATCGCAATCACTAGCTATTTCGTAATTATTGGCATATAGTTTACTCAGTCGTGGAGATCTGAAAAAACCGGGGATTCCTGAAAACTGGTGTATTGGGGTCGTGAATAAAATTTTAGCTTGTTTTTCTGAAATTAACAAAGAATAGGAGATTTCAACAGCTTCAGCAGGTCATCCCTGCTCGTAACCACTGTCGCCGACTGTTCCAGCATCAGGTTCACATGTTCGTGGGTCCCGACTTTGCGGAAATCGGTCCTGAGCGCAAATACCGGTTTGTCAAGCCCGCTTGCGTATCCCATCTCCCATGCAGTTCCGGAATCAGCATCCGCTCCTTCAATAACCGCAACAACCATATCCGCCTCATGAAGGGCTTTTTTGTTCTGTTCATAGATCCGGGCATGTTCCGTCAAATCCCGGTGAACGGTATCGTCGCCGGTTTCCTGCGGGACATACACTTCGAACAGATGCTGCCTGAGGAGGTTGGCGAGTGTTGTATTGTATGATCGTTCCGCTTCAGAAAAGAGGGCGGCTGCAAGATAAATTCTGTACTGGCAGAACTCTGATACATCGACTGCTTTAATCTTGGGGAACCGTGCGAGAAATACTCCACGCCCTTCTCTTTTTGGAGGTTCTTCACCGGTACTACCATAATAGGTGGTTGTCACCCCACAGGTGGGGGACGAGTTTACCCCGATGATACAGAGCGGCGGGCCCCGTGAAGCTACAACGTCGTGCACACGACATTCGAGGACATCCATCATGCACGCAAAGTCCCGGGTGTTCAGGCGTTCCAGAAATGTACCGGGTTTTCTCTCTTCACCCAGGTACAGCGTCTCGGGACAGGGAAGTGGGACGACCTCGATCCCAAACCGCGTGCACCGTTCAGTAGCGCCGCGGAACATCCTGAGATCGGAAGGTTTTGTGATCCCCTCCGCACGCAGTGCGGGATTCAGGATGCAGGGACAGACCAGCACGTACATTGATAGTGACTTGGTTCCCACAGATCATCAATGATGCCCCTTGTTGCCTACCGGGATAACAGCTGTGATCCAAGGAAATGCACGGTGAAGAAGCTGGAGCGGGCAGGGTTCATCAGGCTTGTAAAAAAGATTTCACAAATCCCACGAAATACCCTGCTGCTTGACCCTACGGCAGAACAAGCGCTCTCTCCTGCAGACAGATCGGTAAAGTCCATTACGGTCCTGGACTGCTCGTGGGATGTCCTGAATACCGGTGCCGTCAGTTCGTGGCGGATCCGGCGGGCACTCCCGTTCCTTGTCGCTGCAAACCCGGTCAACTTCGGCAAACCCTGTATGTTATCATCGGTGGAAGCACTCGCCGCTGCCCTGTTCATCATCGGGGAAGAACAGCAGGCGCGAGATATCCTTGGAAAAGTCAGCTGGGGGATCCGGTTTCTTGAGGTGAATAAAGAACCTCTTGGACTCTATGCCAATGCAAAGGACAGCACGGAAGTTGTGAAAATCCAAGGGCTGTATCTCTGACCGTCACCAACACGTTTGGTATGGCGATAATTCGAATGGCGAGGGAGTGTCATAGAGCAAATCTTTATTGAGCTGGACGGGATTGTGATTGCATGACGACCGGAGTTCGCGAGACGTTCGATCCGAAAGGCCGGTAATCCGGGGAGTCTGTATGGCCGCTGTAACGATGATACCGATTTATTCTGTCCGAACCGGAAGGGTAGAGCAGCTCAGCTCTGTGGTAAAATCCGAGGCTGAATGGAGGGCGCTCTTAACCCCGCAGCAGTTCGATGTCGCCCGGAACAAAGGCACCGAGCTGGCCTTTACCGGTGTCTACCACGACTGTAAGAAAACAGGAGTCTACCAGTGTGTCTGCTGTGGGACAGACCTGTTCTTCTCGGATGCCAAGTACGATTCCGGCATGGGGTGGCCCAGCTTTTCAGCACCGGTGTCTGACCTTAATGTCAGAACGGTCACCGACAATTCGCATGGGATGGTCAGGAATGAGGTCCTCTGCGCCCGCTGCGGGGCTCACCTCGGCCATGTCTTTGATGACGGCCCTCCGCCAACGCACAAACGGTACTGCATGAACTCTGCGCCACTAAACCTTGTTTTGAACCTGCCATGAAACCCCGAACCGACCGTGCCCCCGGCACGTCCCTCAATACATCGACATCTTCGCAGGTAAAGGAAGAGACCTGCACCGATCGCGTAATCCCCGGAATCAATACCCGGCTCACCGCGCTGCGCAGCGACCTGTTTTCGGTATCGGACTACCCTGCCAATACGCTTGCTGAGATCATTCGCGATGTCGGGTTCGCCTGCGACTGCTGCACAAAGTGCTGCACAAAGGAGTTCAACGACCATGTCTTTTTACTCGATAACGACACTGCTGTGATTAAAGGGATCGCACCTGAAGCCCTTGTCCCGGCACCCTACTTCGAGCTCTGTGATCAGAACGGACAGTTCTATGACTCCGGCTATGCCCTTCGGACCCGGCCGGACGGGTTGTGCTTTTTCCTGAACGGCAACCGGTGCAGGATCTACGAGAACCGGCTCTCCATCTGCCGGATCTACCCGTACATGCTCCACCGCGAACCGGATGATGACGGCATTGTTGACTGGCGGCAGATCAGCGGGCTGAACAAACACGGGACCTACCACAATGAGATCCGTGTTGCAGAGAGTCTCGCAATCGCGCAGGAGGTAAAGAATTACGAGATTGGATTCTTAGAGCAGACGATACGGTTCTACGAGTTCATGTGCGGGTACTTTGCTGACAACGGGCTCCGGCAGGTCCGGAAAGTCTACGATGACCGGATGCGGGCGTTCCGGAAAGGAGAGGAGATTGGGGTGGCCGTGCTGTACGACGGCTGGCTGGAACCGTGGCGGATGAAGGGGGATACGGCGGTGCCGGGTACCGATACACGATAATGATTTATTTGCCGACTTCCTTCCTGATCCTCTCAAGCGCTATCCCGCAGTACTCCTTATCCATATCAATACCAATCGCCCTGCGGTCGCACCGTGACGCTGCTACAATCGTGCTCCCACTGCCCATGAACGGGTCGAGCACAACATCATCTACATAACTAAAGAGTTTCATACAACGCAGCGGCAGCTCCACCGGGAACGGCGCCGGGTGGTTCACCTTCTTTTTGCTCTCACCGGAAAACGTCCAGAGTCCGTTAGTCCAGTCCATGAACTCCTGCCGGGTGATATCCGTTTTTCTTCCCGCGGGAGGTCGCTTCCAGTCCCCCTTGTACAGCACAACGATCAGCTCCACCGGCGCAATTACGTACGGCGCCGATGGGCTCATCCACGATCCCCACGCAGTCCGGCGCGAGATATTGCCCTCGTTCCATACGATTGTAGTATGGTATTTGAAGCTTACCGCCTTCGCTATTGCCGTCAGGTCTGCACCGACGCTCTGCTGGCCGCCTTTGTTCTTATCAAGTGGGATGTTGAGGCAGAACCTGCCCGAATCGGCAAGCCATCTGTGACAGCGTGACATCCACCTCTTCGAGAACGAGAGGTATTCCTCATACGAGCCGCCATCGTCATGGTTGCCGTACCGGATATCGACATTGTAGGGAGGTGACGTCACGATAAGATCGACGCTCCCACTCTTCAGCTTCTTTGTTGTAAGGACATCGTCGTTGATGATCCTGAGCCGGTCGTTTTCGAAATAAACTGGGGGCGCCAATATGCTTCCTGTGGTTCAATCGGTGCTCAAGGGTCAAGTAACCAGCGTTTTTGAATGGTGATATCCTGCAAGCGGGATAGTTCTGAATAATAATATCAACTTTTTTGGCGGCTTCAGCTCACGCGGTCGCCCACTTGAGCGTAAATACACGAAAAATCTCCCTACACAAACCAGGACATTCAATGTCGGATTATATTTCAGATACCTTTTTCATTACCGGAACAATGTAAGATTGTATGATCAGGATTGCCATCAACGGGTACGGCACGATTGGCAAACGCGTGGCCGATGCGGTTGCCGCCCAGAAGGACATGAAGGTTGTCGGTGTCTCCAAGACCCGGCCGAACGCAGAGGCATTCGTTGCAAAGCAGCGGGGCTACCCGCTCTACATCGCGGACATCTCCAAGAAGCCGGCATTTGAGAAAGTCGGACTTAAGGTCGCGGGGTCGGTCGAGGACATGCTGAAGAACTGCGATGTGGTTGTGGACGCGACACCGGGCGCCGTTGGTGCAACGAACAAGCCGCTCTACGAGAAGCTCGGTATAAAAGCCATCTGGCAGGGTGGAGAGGATCACGAGATCGCCGGATTCTCGTTCAACTCTGATTGCAACTACAAGGACGCAATCGGCAGGCAGTTCGTCCGTGTTGTCTCCTGTAATACGACCGGCCTCTGCCGGATCATCAACACCATTGACAAGGAGTACGGTGTTGCCCATGTCCACGCCATCATGGTCCGGCGCGGTTCTGACCCCGGCGAGATCAAGAAGGGACCGATCGATGCGGTTGTTCTCGATCCCGTGACCGTGCCCAGCCACCACGGCCCTGACGTGCTCTCCGTGCTCCCCCACATCTCCATCACCACGATGGCGATGATCGTGCCCACCACCATGATGCACATGCATGCCATCCAAATCACGACGAAGAAGCCCGTATCCCGGGACCGGGTGATCGAGCTAATCACGAAGCACCCGCGAATGGGGATTGTCAAGAAAAGTGCCGGGATCAAGAGCACCGCAGAGCTCAAGGAGTTTGCCATGGATCTCGGCCGGCAGCGGGCCGACCTGTACGAGAACTGCATCTTTGAAGACTCGATCTATGCCAAGGATAATGAGCTCTGCTTCTTCCAGGCGATCCACCAGGAAGCGGATGTGGTCGTTGAGAACATCGACGCGATCCGGGCGATGGCCGGCACCGAAAAGGATGCGGCAAAATCCGTTGCAATGACCAACGCGGCGCTGGGCTTCGTGCCCATCCAGAACAGCCATTGAGAGGTACCCGCACCGCCAATCGCCGGATGGCACTTCCGGTACGGTAAACCGGTAGCATATAACCCGGAACAACCATTAACAAGAGAAAAACCCCATTTATTTTAATGGACGCGTACGAGCGGGTCATCCGCAACACGGTCGAGATCGTGACCGAAGACGATCTCAAAAACCTTCTTGTAAAGCCAGTTAAGAAGGTGTATGCCGGCTATGAACCCAGCGGTGAGATCCACCTTGGCCACCTTGTCACCGTCAACAAGCTCGTCGACCTGCAGGCAACCGGGTTCGAAGTCACCGTGCTGCTCGCCGACCTCCACGCGTTTCTCAACCGCAAGGGGACGATGGAACGTGTGGGCGAGCTTGCCGAGTACAACAAAAAATGTTTCGAGGGGCTGGGCCTGAAAAATGTCCGGTATGTGCTGGGCTCAGACCTCCAGCTCAGCCGCGATTACGAGCTGCTCGTACTCCAGCTCTCCCAGCAGGTCACCCTGAACCGTGCGATGCGCAGCATGGACGAGGTCGGACGGCAGATGGACCACCCCACCGTATCCCAGATGATCTACCCTCTCATGCAAGCGGCAGATATCGCCATGCTGGGTGTTGATGCTGCGGTGGGGGGGATCGACCAGCGCAAGATCCACATGCTTGCCCGTGAGCATCTGATCAACTTTGGGTATCCCACCCCGGTCTGCATCCATACCCCCATCATGAATGGGCTCGATGGCAAGAAGATGTCCTCATCGCAGGGCAACTACATCTCGGTTGCCGACAGCGAAGACGAAATCAGGAAGAAATGCCTGAAGGCGTTTTGCCCCCCGGAAATTCCGGATAACCCCATCCTTCAGATCTTCCAGCACCACATCTTCCCCCGGTTGCCTCAGGTTGCGATCAAACGCCCGGAAAAATTTGGAGGAGACCGGTCATTTGCCAGCTATCCTGAAATTGAACAGGCATACCAGAAAGGTGAGATTCATCCGCTCGATTTGAAGAAGGCCTGCGGGGAGTGCCTTATCGAAGTACTCAGACCGGTCCGTGAATATATCCGGTAAAACCAGCATCGTGAACGAACGAAGGTGGATGTCCTGTGCGAATAGAAAAAAAAGAAGAAGGATTCGACTACAAACTCGAGGAGCTGGGCATCCGCATCAAGGACACTGATCAACTCAAGGTGCGCGAAGATGTGTTTGACGAGGTCACGCTCCTTGCCCTCTACAAACTTGTGCATAAAAAATGGATCACGGAAATCGGGGGTTCTATCAGCACGGGAAAAGAGGCAAATGTCTTTTATGGGGTGCGGGATGGTGTAGGAATCGCCATCAAAATATACCGTATCCGCACGGCGAATTTCAATGCGATGAGTTCCTATATCGTTGGTGACCGCCGGTTCTCCAATATAAAGAAAAATAAAAAAGACCTGATCTTTGCCTGGACAAAAAAGGAGTTTTCAAATCTCGTGCGGGCGCGGGACGCAGGAATCCCCGTGCCGGAACCGCTTGTCTGGGACAGGAACCTCCTTGTCATGTCATTTATCGGTGAGGACGAGCGCCCGTATCCCCAGCTACGTAACGCGGAGATCAACGATCCCGAGAGACTCTATGAATGTATCATCGGGTTTATCGATACGCTCTATCACAAGGCAGAGCTTGTGCATGCTGATTTAAGCGAGTTCAACATCTTATATGGTGACAAACCTTATCTCATCGACATGGGGCAATCTGTCACCCGTGACCACCCTCGTGCGTTCCCGTTCCTCATGAGGGATATAAAAAACATTAACCGGTTCTTTGCACAACATTGTAAGGTGCAAAACGACGTCGAAGTCTTCAATAACGTGACGGGGCTTGATACCCTTGAGCCGTAACACCAGACAGGATGACTATCTTAAAATAAAATGACATGCTGACAGGAAATTAAAGTGCAATCTGGGAAATATGATGCCGGGTGAATTTTCATGATGCAGGAAGTAAAAATTTCAGGGAGCAGGATCGGTGCGCTGATCGGAAAAGGGGGCGAGACCAAGAAAGTGCTCGAAGCCAAAACCCACACCACAATAACGATTGACAGTAAAGAGGGGCTGGTAAAAGTCGAAGGTTCTGAGGAGAATACAGTCCCCCTGCTCCGTGCAGTGGAGACGATCAATGCGGTTAACCGGGGGTTTTCTCCGGAGCGTGCATTCGAACTGCTGGATGACGAGGACCTCCTCCTGGATATGATCGATCTCTCGGGACTTGCAGAGGGGCCACGCCAGCTTGACCGGCTGAGGGGACGGATCATCGGCAAAGACGGGCGTGCCCGGGAGCAGATAGAAGATATGACAGATGTGGAGATCTCGGTCTTTGGCAAAACCATCGGGCTTATCGGGTATCCGGAACAGCTCAAGGTAGCCCGCACTGCCATCGATATGCTCATCGAAGGGGTTCCCCACGAAAATGTCTTTGCCTTTCTGGATAAAAAGAAGAAAGAGTCAAAGCAGAACATGATCAGTTATTATTACTAACTGGAATGGCCAACTCCCGCTCAACACGGCTATATATTTGTTGCGATTTGTTTCCAGTGGAGAATAAAAACCGCTACGCGGCCAGATTCGTGAAACGTAACGATATTTCTGCCCGTTTGAATGGAATAGAAGGGGTATCCTGTGCATATACATGAACTTGCAATCCCGGCTGCGCTCAAGCAGCAGTATGAGCAGTCAGGAATTGTTGATCTCTACCCTCCACAAGCAGAATGTGTAAAGAAAGGAGTGTTCGAAGGAAAGAACCTGCTCATTGCGATCCCTACGGCAAGCGGCAAGACGCTTGTCGCAGAAATGACAATGCACCACCACATAGCCAAGGGTGGGAAATGCCTCTATATCGTCCCCTTGAGGGCACTTGCTGCCGAAAAATTTGAAGAGTTCAAGGGAAAGGGGGTCCGGGTCGGAATCTCGACAGGAGATTTTGACCGGAGAGACGACGCGCTGGGCAGAAACGATATAATCGTCGCGACAAGCGAAAAGGTTGACTCCCTCCTGCGCAACAGCACACGGTGGTTAGAAGAGATTACATTGCTCATTGTCGACGAGGTGCACCTGATCGATTCTGTTGACCGGGGGCCCACACTCGAGATGGTTATTGCCAAAATGCGGTTTAAAAATCCCCCGATGCAGATTGTGGCGTTATCCGCGACCATTGGCAACCCGAAGAGCCTTGCCGGCTGGCTGGATGCAGAACTGGTGACAGGCACATGGCGCCCTGTTGACCTCAGGCCCGGAGTCTTTTTCAAGAACAAAATTTTTTTCCATGAGTCTTCCCGACCAATTAAGCCTGTATCGAAAAATTACGATGATTTAAACCTCTGCCTTGATACCATAGCCGAAGGCGGCCAGTGCCTCGTCTTTGTCTCATCACGCAGGAATGCGGAGGCCTTTGCAAAGAGGGCGGCATCGGCGATAGACGGAAACACCACAGAACTTAACGAGCTGGCTGGACGGCTGAACGCGATTGCTGAAACGGAGATGGATAAGGTTCTCGCAGGATGCGTAGCAAAGGGTGCGGCGTTCCACCATGCGGGGTTGCGCCATGAGGCCCGGGGCCTTGTTGAGGGTGGATTCCGTCGCGGCCTGATCAAATGCATTTCGTCAACCCCGACACTCGCAGCAGGGCTTAACCTGCCGGCACGCCGTGTCATCATCCGCGATTACCAGCGGTTCTCGGTAGGAGAGGGTATGCAGCCGATCCCGGTCGGTGAGTACCACCAGATGGCAGGCAGGGCGGGACGGCCCCACCTCGATCCGTACGGGGAGGCTGTGCTGATCGCAAAGGATGAGGGGCAGGTTGAAGAACTCTTCGCATGGTATATCGATGCTCCTGCAGAAGACGTGCATTCCAAATCTGCCGATCCTGCTGCACTCTATACCCATGTCCTCTCCCTCATTGCATCGGGATTTGCAAAAACCCGTGGCGAACTTTCTGCATTCATGGACCGGACATTCTATGTCCATGAAAACAGGAGAGCGAGGCTGATACAGCGGGCGGTGGATGCAGCACTTGCCTTTCTTGTTTCATCAGACATGGTACTGGAAGTTGGCGAACATGTCGGCGCAACTGAGTTCGGGATGATCGTATCCCGGCTCTATATCGACCCCAGGAGCGCAGAGATGATCGTCCGTGAGCTGCGTGCACGCCAGGAATACTCTGACCTTGGGCTGGTACAATTGATCTGCTGCACCCCGGATATGCCAACACTATACGCACGCAACTCTGACCTTTTGACGTTTTCACGGATACTGGAAAAGAATGCTGAAGATCTTTGGATCGCGCCTCCCCGGGATTCTGATGAGGAGGAGTCTTTTTACCGTTCCTTAAAAACGGCACTGCTCCTGTCTGACTGGGCAAACGAACTGTCTGATGAAAAGATCTGTGAGCGTTATTCTGTCGGGCCGGGCGACATTTATGGCATGCTCGAGAGCGTGAACTGGCTGCTGCATGCAACTGCAGAACTGGCCCGGATGTTCAAACCACCGTTTCATGCTCCCATCCGTGAATATGAGGTTTGTATGAAGAACGGTATCCGCCGTGAGCTGTTGCCGCTGGTAAAATTGCGGGGAATTGGGCGTGTCCGTGCCCGCAGGCTGTTTAATAACGGAATAACAACTCCCGATATGGTCCGGGAAGCTGGCATCCAACAGGTCACAAAGATTCTTGGGCGCGGCATTGCAGATCAGATCTTTGAACAACTGATAGGGAAAAGGTCCCGTTCAGGTACAGGAAACGGGGATCCTGTTGTCACACAGTCCTCTCTCCTTCAGTTCCGGTGAGCCCATGAGCCAGGCAACTCCTTCATTTGAGATCAGGATGGCGGAATTCGAAGTCGCTGACCGCGATAGTTTCCTCTCGGATCTGCGCAGGATCGCCAGGCATGCCGGGACCACCATCGTCTGTTTTGATGCAGAAAACCTCGCAGGAATGCGACATGCAGAAGCGGCGATACTTCACGCCCTGCGATCGTGGAATGCGGGGTCTGCTGTGGCAAACTCGTTTGAGATGGAGGCGCTCTTATTTGCGTCCGGAAGCCGCCAGTGCTCCGTAGCTTCATCGTTCGGTGTTCATGATGGGAAAAACCGCTCGTACATCTGTTGTTGTCCCCCGCGTGAGGGGATCTGGGATGCACTCGCGCCGCTGGTACGATATGTAAAAGATGCCGGAGGGGCTCCAAAGGGTAAGCACCGGGCCAGACTCAAAGAACTTTTTTTTATCTCTGATGGGGAGATTGCCGCGGTGGGGGAATCAAAATTCGCAGATCTTGTCCTTGAACGTGTTGCCCTCCTTGTGGTCTATCGCTAGTGGTTGTTGCCCGGGATATCACAATAAGCACGTGAATGGGACCAGATTTTGTTAAAAGGCGGGGGAACGTCAACGATAATATGACGTTGTAGTGTGATTGGGCCCCAGATCACGTAAACCGGTTCCTTAGTTTGTCGCGTGAGACAGGATATGGACGATCTCGGGAATAATCAGCTGGCGTGTTGCGAGTTTGACTGCTGCGGTGGATCCCGGAATGCAGAAGATCGCATGCTTTTTATAAATGCCCGCAACCGCACGGGAGAGCATGGATGCAGTGCCGATCTCCTCAAAACTTTTCAAACGGAAGAGTTCTCCAAAACCATCGATGACCTTTTCCAGCAAAGGTGTCACTGCTTCAATGGTACAATCATCGTGGGTAAGGCCGGTTCCGCCGTTAATAATGATACAGTTTGCATGGGTTGCCGCTTTTTCGATCTCTGATCGGATGGCTTCAATGCGGTCCGGTACGATGGCATAATGTCCAACAAGGTATCCGGCATCTTTAACAATTTCTGCGATTGCCAACCCGCTCGTGTCCGTTTCAGGTTGTCGTGAGCTGGAAACGGTGATGATGCCTACGGTGATGGCGAGATGCGTGAGATGCTCCGGTTTCATAGTTATAAACGTATTGGTTATTGATTGTTAATAAAATCAAGAGTTCTTTCGTATTTTTTAAAATGCGGTTCAAAATACGGCGACCCCTTTGTTTCCACTGGAACCTGCGTCGGGACTGGGACTAATATAGGGAACCCCATACAATCTTCCAGGATTTTCCGTTTTTGTTTGTTTTGACGGGATCCCCGCATCGTATCATGTCCGTTTCTCCATAAGCCTGCAGAGTTGCAGCATATTAACCGGCTCTTGATCAATTCCTGGTCCAAACCAGGAAATAATGAGTGGTTCCGATAGTTTCTTAAAAATTTCTGGTACCACCTTGGATCACGTTGGGGGCGTTTACGGGATATATAAAACAATCTGGATCCATCTTGCAATGAAAGACCGGGTATGAAAGGGTAAACCCGGGTGGTTTATCTCTATGAATATTTCGAAATAATTTCAGGTAAACTATGATGGTAACCTCCAGTTCAACTTTAAATTTTTGATGGATTCTGTCACAAAATACCATTCCTAAAAAACGTAAAAAAATTCAGGTGCACCGTATGGATTTTGCCCTGATTTTTATACCCCGGTTTTTAACTTCGTTTTTATCAAAAGCATTCAGAACAATTTCGATTTGTTTTTATAGAATAAATGAGAGAGTTACCAAATGCTTGTATTGTATATAATTAATCAAACATATATGGTTGATATTCTCTTTCTCCATGCGAAACAAAGGGGTCTCCCCCTTTTTCCTCTAAAGAGTGGATTTCCCCGATTTTCACATTACGCTTGTTAAAATATATTTTATTAAAATAGTACGTCAAAAATTTAGAAAATTGCTCGGTAATGCCAAAACCATCCATAATACGGGCGCGCTCCATAGGAAATCAAGGGGTTTATAAACCGGACAAACAATCACATTTTTTACTTCATACCGCCAAGTCTCAGCTCCTTAGTGACATTATGCTCGAAACTGAAGATCCCGCAACCGGACTTTTTAAAAAATATCTGGCTAATAACAAAATATTCAGAGACCGGGAGGTCCTCCGGCACTCCTACCGGCCCCAGATCCTCCCTCACCGCAAACCCCAGATTGACGAGGTCGCCTCGATTCTTGCCCCCTCACTGCGCAACGAGACCCCGTCAAACATCCTGATATATGGGAAGACCGGGACCGGAAAGACCGCATGCGCGAGGTACGTCGGAACCGAACTTGAAAAAGCAAGCAGCAACATGGGAACCAGCTGCCAGATTATACACCTCAACTGCGAAGTGATCGATACCCAGTACCGGGTGCTCGCACAGATTGCAAAATGTCTGGATCCCGTAGATGAAACGGGGAGCGACAAGACCCGTACCCACATCCCGATGACCGGCTGGCCAACCGACCAGGTATATTCCGAACTCAAGAACCAGCTCGATTCACGTGGCGGGGTGCTTGTTATCGTACTGGATGAAATTGACAAGCTGGTGAAAAAGAGCGGGGATGACACGCTTTATAACCTGACCCGGATCAACTCCGACCTCAAGAACTCCAAAGTGAGCATCATCGGGATCTCCAACGACCTGAGTTTCAAGGACTTCCTTGACCCGCGCGTCCTCTCCTCGCTCTCGGAAGAAGAGATAGTATTTCCTCCCTATAACGCCCCGCAGCTGGTTGACATCCTCACTCAACGCGCGGAGGTGGCGTTTGTTCCGGGCGCGATCACTGAGGGGGTTATCCGCCTCTGTTCCGCGCTCGCCGCACAGGAACATGGCGATGCACGGCGCGCTCTCGATTTACTCCGCATTTCAGGGGAACTTGCAGACCGTGACGAATCAGAAAAGGTCACTGAGGAACATGCGAAGCAGGCGCAGGCCAAAATGGAGACCGACAGCATGATCGAATGCATCTCCACGCTGCCGACACAGAGCAAACTTATCCTGTACTCAATGCTGATCTTAGAGCAGCTCGGGCAGAATATATTTACGAGTGGGGAAGTTTCACGTATATACCAGGACATTGCGCCGACTATCCAGCTCGATGTGCTCACCCACCGCCGGATTACTGATCTTATCTCTGAGTTGAACATGCTCGGTGTCATCAACACCCGCGTGGTGAGCCGCGGGCGCTACGGGCGGACAAAAGAGATGTGGTTTGACACCAACACCGGTAAGATCCGCGAAGTTGTCCTCAAAGACCCGCGGTTGAACGGGTTACAGGACCTTGACGTAGCCCAGATGGGGACAAAATGGTTAAAGACCTGGTTCAGGTGACACAGAATGGATGAAAAAGATCTCGAAATCCTGCGCATTCTCGAAGAGAACGGGCGGCTCTCACCCGAAGAAATCGCAACGATGACCACGCTGTCAGCAACGGATGTTGCCGGCAGGATCTGCGCACTTGAAGAAGCACGCATCATCAGGAAATACACGGCGGTCATCAACTGGGAAAAGGCAGGAAACGGGCAGGTGTCCGCGATCATCGAATTAAAAGTCAGTCCCGAACGGGATTTTGGCTATGACCGGATCGCGGAGCGTCTCTCTCGGTTTAACCAGGTCAAGAGCGTCCGCCTGATCACGGGCACCTATGACCTCCAGGTCCTTGTCACAGGAAGGGATATGCAGGAAGTCTCCCGGTTTGTCTCGGAACATGTTGCACCGATGGACCGTATACGGGAGACGGCGACGCATATCATCATGAAGCCGTACAAGGAGAACGGGAACATACTCTTTGAACAGCAGGAAGCGGAACGGCTGCCCTATTCCTTCTAGGGTGAAGATATGAGAGATTTTATTTCAGCGCGTGCTCAGGGGATCCCCCCGTCCGGGATCCGGAAATTTTTCGATCTCGTGCTCACGATGCAGGACGTGATCTCGCTGGGTGTCGGGGAGCCGGACTTCTCCACCCCGTGGAACATCTGCGAATCGAGTATATATTCGATCGAGCAGGGGTCGACATCGTACACGTCAAACAAAGGGTTGCAGTCGTTACGGGAAGCGCTTTCCCGGTATCTTCATGTGCACTACCACCTCACTTATGACAGCGAGGACGAGATTATCATCACCAGCGGCGTATCTGAAGCGCTGGACATATCCATCCGTGCAATCACGGACACGGGTGATGAGATACTCATTGCCCAGCCCAGTTACGTCTCCTATGCTCCCTGCGTCTCCCTTGCCGGTGGAGTTCCTATCCCTGTCGAATGCACGGGAAAGGACCGGTTCAAGCTCAACCCCGACACTCTGGCGGAAAAGATTACCAGGAAATCCAAGGCGCTCATTATCAATTTCCCCAACAACCCGACCGGCGCTGTCATGAGAAGGGAAGATCTCGAGCCAATCGCCGACCTTGTCATTGACAATGACCTCCTCCTGATCTCCGATGAAGTATATGCAGAGCTCACCTACGAAGGGGAGCATGTTGCGACCGCAACCGTAAAGGATCTCCGGGAACGGACAATCACCCTCAACGGGTTCTCCAAGGCATATGCGATGACCGGATGGCGTGTCGGGTATGTCTGCGCACCAAAACCTCTCTGTGAGGCCGCGCTCAAAATCCACCAGTACGTGATGCTCTGTGCGCCGGCGATGGGCCAGGTTGCGGCGCTTGAAGCAGTCCGATCGGCGGAGGATGAGAAGAACCGGATGGTCAACGAGTACCGGCTCCGGCGCAACATGTTTGTTGCCGGCTTAAACCGCATCGGCCTCCCCTGCCACATTCCCGAAGGGGCGTTCTATGCGTTCCCCTCTGTGAGGGAAACCGGGCTATCCGACACGGAATTTGCCGAACGGCTCTTAAAAGAACAACGGGTCGCCGTTGTTCCCGGGAGTGTGTTTGGGGCTGGAGGGGAAGACCACCTCCGTTGCGCCTATGCTGTTTCGCGGAAGCAGCTGACCGAGGCACTGGGACGAATAGAAAAATTCATGACCGGACTATGAGCCCGTTTCCCGTGGGGAGATTTTTTACACCGACCCCCGGAAAAGGTCCAAAGATTTTTTATTAAGTCTTTGTGCATTCATGAGCAATTTGGCATAATTGGATCTTTGCCACAACACTCAGGTTGCGCGTTTTTTGTCTGAGTAATATTTTTTAGGATATTTTATTTCCCGCTTCAACAAACACTACTTGAATTTCAATGAGCTGTACAATTATCGTTGGTGGTTTTTTTGGTGATGAGGGAAAAGGAAAGATTGTTGCCCATGTCGCCTTTAAAGATAAACCCGTCATCATTTCCCGTGGCGGGGTTGGTCCGAATGCCGGCCACACTGTGAAAGTCGGCGCAACGGAATACGGGGTCAGGATGGTCCCTTCCGGTTTTGTGTACAAGGACGCGAAACTCTGTATCGGGAGTGGGGTTCTCGTTGACCCCCGCGTCCTCAAACAGGAGGTAGAGCGCCTCAATGTCCGGGGAAGAATCTTTGTCGACAAGCGGTGCGGCATTATCACCGAAGATCATATTGCACGGGACAAAGGCAGCGTCCATCTCTCAAAAAAGATCGGCAGCACGGGTTCCGGCTGCGGACCTGCGAACGCGGACCGTGTAATGCGGGTTGCCCCGCAGGCAAAGGATGTTCCGGAGCTTGCCGAGTACCTGCTCGATGTGCCAAAGGCCATCGATGATGAACTGAAAGCAGGAAAATTCGTCCTGCTGGAAGGGACTCAGGGGTTTGGGATCTCGCTGTACTACGGGACGTACCCGTTTGTCACGAGCAAGGACACATCCGCATCCCAGATCGCAGCGGACAACGGCGTAGGCCCGACAAAGATCGATGATGTTATTGTTGTATTCAAGGCATACCCGACACGGGTGGGAGAAGGACCGTTCTCCACCGAGATGTCTGCCGACACGTCAGATGCAATGGGGATCCAGGAGTTTGGCACGGTGACCCACCGCAAGCGAAGGATTGGTGGCTGGGATGGTGGGATGGCACGGTATTCCGCGATGATAAACGGGTGCACCCAGGCGGCAATCACGGGAATTGACCGCATTGATAAGTCATGCTTTGGCATGACCGAATACGGGAAACTCACCAAAAAGGCAAAGGATTTTGTCCGGCAGGCCGAAGCAGATATCGGCTGCCCCGTTGCCCTGATCTCGACTGGTCCCGAGATCACCCAGATCATTGATATCAGGGATGAAGTCTCATGAGGCGCAAGCTCCTTGATATTCTCTGCTGCCCCGTATGCAAGGGGGACCTCGGGCTCTCTGTAGGTGAAGAGAATGAGCACGAGATACTCGAAGGAGTGCTTGCCTGCAAAAAATGCGGGGTTGATTACCCCATCCATGAAGGTATACCCGACCTCCTCCCAAAGAGCCTCAACCAATAACAGGAGTGAACATGTCCTTACCGTTGTCTGTTGCTGCAGTCCTCCAGGGGCAGGGAGCACAGGACAACGTGTATGAGATTTTCTTAAACCGGAGCGGGATCAATGCCATCGAAGTCCCGAAGAGTTCAGTAAAAGTGGAGATCGGGGGAATTCTGACATTAAAATTTTTAAACCGCGGCTCGCCGATCCATATCACCATCACCACCGCAAACGCCGGCATGTATTCTTCCTTTTTTCATGAAAACCTTTACATTGTCGATGAGACGCTCTTTTCCATTGCCATCAACCAGGACGTCCCTGAAGGATTCTTTGATATCGAGATCATCACCGGTTATGGCGTGATGAAGGCAGCGTTCCGGGTTGAAGTAATCCGCGGGCTCCTGCAGCCCCTATCCCAAAGGACACGCGAACCTCCTATCCTGCCGGTTGCTCGCGGTCGCCCACACCCCCTCATGATCGCGATGGGCATTGCCCTCATTCTCTATAGTGCTTGGCTGTACCTGAAGATCGATATCCTCAACACAGCCTCTTTTCTGATGCTGATTATCGGGGCTGTCTATACATGGTACCGGCAGAACCTGTGATTGCGCTCCCGGTAGTCGTGCTCGCTGCTGCCCTGCTTATCGACCGGTGTATCGGTGACCCGCACTCACCGCTCCATCCGGTTGCACTCCTCGGCCGGTTTATCGCGTGGTGGGGAAAACCCGAACGATACACTGCTGGCCTGCAGCGCGCTGCCGGTATAATATTCTGGTTTGTTACGGTGTTTGTCTTTGCGATACCAGCATTCCTGTTCCGGGAATTCGCCCCATGGTACCTGTACCTTCTTATTGCACCGGTCCTGCTCAAATGCTGCTTTGCATGGCGATCCCTCGAAGAACATGCGCTGGCGGTCATCGAAGCATTGAAACAGGGAACAGAAGCCGGACGGGAACGGGTAAAGGTGCTTGTTTCCCGCGATACCACAGCCCTGAGCAGGGACCATATCCTTTCTGCCGCCTACGAATCCATGACTGAGAACCTCACCGACAGCATCGTTTCCCCAATCTTCTATTACTCTCTCTTCGGGCTTGCCGGTGCAGCGGCATATCGTGCGGCAAACACGCTGGACGCGATGCTCGGGTACCGGGACAAACGGGAGCGGCTTGGCTGGTGGTCTGCAGGGATGGATGATATCTTCAACTTTATCCCGGCGAGAATTACGGTCCTGTTCCTCTTTATCTGGTTCGCCCTCCGTGGCAGGCTCACACCATCGTATCGGATGATGCAGCGGGACAAAAAGCGACGCCCCGGGTACAATGGCGGCATCGTGATGGCAGCAATGGCGGGCGGCGCGGGTGTCATGTTCGAAAAACCCGGTGTGTATACTATCGGTGACGGTGGGCGATCTCTTGAAGAGGGCGGCAGGGAGATCCTCTCTGCTGTCCGTGCGGTCACGCTGATGGCAGCTCTTGCTGCCGGAGGTACTCTGATTTTATTGGGAACATGGATCAATAGTATGGGCATATGAAACTTGAGGAACTAAGGTTCGGCACCGAGCTTCTCAAGCGCGGCTTTGCATCCATGCAGAAAGGGGGCGTTATCATGGATGTCGTCAATGCCGGGCACGCGAAGATCGCCGAAGAAGCCGGTGCAGTTGCGGTGATGGCGTTGGAACGGGTGCCATCTGACATCAGGAAAACAGGAGGTGTTGCCCGCATGGCGGACCCCCAGATCATAGCAGAGATCATCGATACCGTATCTATTCCGGTGATGGGCAAGGTACGGATCGGCCACTTTGTCGAGGCGCAGGTGCTGGAGACACTGGGCGTTGACATGATCGACGAGAGTGAGGTGCTGACCCCGGCAGACGAACAATACCATATCGATAAGAAAAAATTCACCGTCCCCTTCGTTTGTGGTGCCCGCGATCTGGGCGAAGCGCTGCGAAGAATTCATGAAGGTGCGGCAATGGTCCGGACAAAAGGCGAGGCAGGGACCGGCAATGTTGTCGAAGCGGTCCGGCACATGCGTGCGATTATGGGGTCAATACGGGTACTCAAGGGGATGGACCGGCAGGAGATGACCGACTACGCACGCGAGATCGAGGCGCCTGCCGAACTGGTCATCGAATGTTCGGAGCGCGGCAGGCTCCCCGTCGTGAACTTCTCTGCTGGCGGAATAGCAACCCCCTCTGATGCAGCCATGATGATGCAGCTGGGTGCAGATGGTGTCTTTGTCGGTTCGGGCATCTTCAAGTCTTCCAATCCCCAGAAAATGGCAAAAGCGATCGTGGAAGCGGTCAACCATTACGAGGATGCAAAGGTCATCGCCGCCGTCAGCCGGGGGCTCGGTGACGCAATGCCCGGGCTTGATGTCCACACGCTGCGCGAGGACGAGGTGCTCCAGTACCGTGGGCGTTAAGATCGGCGTGCTTGCCCTGCAGGGCAATGTGAGCGAGCACATCGATGCGTTTGAGCGTGCCCTTGAACGCGTGGGGCAGGCATCGGAGTCCTCTGTTTTTCCCGTAAAAAAAGCCATGGAGATCTCCGGGTGCGGTGCGCTGGCAATTCCCGGCGGCGAATCAACAACAATTTCCCGGCTGATTGAAAAGAACTATCTCTACGACCCGATCCGTCACTTTTCCGGCGGCATATTTGCGACCTGTGCAGGGATGGTGCTCGTCGCATCCCGTGTTGACGATCCCCGCATCTGCCCGCTCGACCTCATCGATATCACGGTCGACCGGAACGCATTCGGGCGGCAGAAGGAGTCGTTTGAAGCAGACCTTCAAATTCATGGGCTTGATGACGGCCCCTTCCACGCCATCTTCATCCGTGCACCCGTTGCGACAGGTGCCGGTGCCGGCGTGCATGTGCTTGCCCGGGTTAATCACGGGATCGTTGCCGTAGAGCAGGGACAGCACATGGCCTTAGCGTTCCACCCGGAACTCGGCAGTGACACCCGGCTGCACGAGCGGTTTTTAAAGAAGCTGGGGATGTAACCCGGATCCTCGTTGCATTCACGGCTGACAACCATTATCTCTCACCCCGGTTCATGTTCCCGTATGGCAGGGAAGAAGAAGCGCCGGAGTAAACCCCGCAAACCCTTGCGTGAGATTCTTACCAATGCACTCACTGCCGCGCTTGAAAACCACGATGACTTCATCGTTGTCTTTGAGACCGTACCGGACGAGGAGCAGCGGGTGCATGTTATGACCGGCAAACTGATTTCGCCGTGTATGTTGGGGACGCTTACAAACCGGTGCGAGATACAAACGGATGAAGGGAGCAGGCACCGCATCCTTTCCCCGGACTGATCCGGCCGGATTATTTGCAGGAATCAAACCAAGGTAAAAAGACTGTTTTATCGTTCCCACAGGGTTTCGTTGCCGTACAGGATCTTCCGAATCCGGTGATAGGGGATATATTTTGCACCGGATTCCATAGAAATCTCGAAATAATAGGGTTCAAGGGTGCGTATTTCCCTGCCCCCGACACATGATCGGTCACTTGGTGCACCCCGGTCAACATACCATACCCGCACGTCTGAAAATTCATATCGTGCATCGTGCCAGTATTTTAAGAGAATTTCATGGCTTGTCAGCATTGTGCACCAGCACTGTATTCATTACGCAGCCCGTCCCAACGGATCAGGAAGAAGGAATCCGGCTTCATGGAACATATACGCAGCGCTTTCAATGCTGTTGCATCCGAATACGACGCCCAGAGGCAACATGTTATCCCTGAGCTTGACGCATTTTACGGGACTGCAGTCTGGGCGGCAGACTGGCCATCTTATCATCCCCGGATTCTCGATATCGGGGCAGGGACCGGCCTGCTCAGTGCGTTGCTCTTGCAGAGATATCCGGAAGCGTCGCTTGTGGCTCTTGACATATCTGAACAGATGCTCAACGTGGCAAAAAAACGGTTTACCGGCAACCCGAATATCCGGTATATCACCGGTGATTACGTTACCACGGATCTCGGGGGCCGGTATGACCTGATCTGCTCTGCGCTCTCCATCCATCATCTCATCCACGAAGACAAACGAAAGCTCTACCAGCGAATTTACGACACTTTGAACTCAAAGGGCGTCTTTGTGAATGCCGACCAGGCCGCAGGGGAGACTCCCGCGCTGGACCAGCATTATATGCAGTACTGGGACGAGTTTATCCTTAACGGTCCGTTGAGCGGGGATGAGCAGAAGGAGATCCTGAAGCGGCGGGCCACACTTGACCTGAACGCGAAACTTTCCATGCAGCTGCAATGGCTTCGCGACTGCGGTTTCTCTGATGTGGATGTCGTGTACCGGAACCGGATATTTGTTGTTCTGACGGGCAGGAAGGAATGAACCAGGGCTAATGAGGCAGGGTTGCTCGGGAGTCAGAAAAGGTTACCCGGTTGCACGAGCGTTTTTTTATATGGAACTTCACCGGATATTGTCGCAGCCCAACGGAGCAACCGCGTAATATGTCGCCCAGAAATAGTCAGGAGGATCCCAAGCCTTAAAGCCTGATAAAGAGAGGGGTTGGTATATGCCCGTGGGAAGATCTCTTGTTTTTATCTATAATGCTGACAGCGGGGTACTGCCAAGGATGAAGGACCAGGTCAGCAGGGAGGGAGCTCCCGAAACAGACCGATGCAACCTCTGGGCCCTTACCTTCAGTCCGATCGGCATGAAGAAGGAATGGAAGCGTGTCGTCCATGACCTTGGCATACCGGTGAGGTTTATCTCCCGCGACGAGTTTGCTCGTGAGTTCCGAACTGTTGCTGCCACGTTCCCCGTCGTATTCCTGCAGACCGGAAACGACCTGTTCAATTTCATCAGCACCGATGAGCTCAACCAGTGTACACAGCTTGAAGACCTCATCAGCATAGTCCGGCAACGCCTCGCACAAACCCGTGAAAAATAAGAAAATGCCCTCAACAGCAGGCAGAACTGCCGGGTTATTATTCCCGTATAGGAAATATGCAGGCGTCCCCGCTTACCGGGTGGAGGTGTTGGGTGGATAAATTCGAGGAAATGATGCAAATAATGATGAAGATGACTGATGCAGAACGCACGATGATGATGGATAAGAACAAGGCGATGTGCGTCTGCGGGAAATGTCCGACCTACAATGACTGCGCAAAGGCAAAAACGGAGTTGCTGTACTGCGCAACCGGCAAAAGCGCCTGCACACTCTCGAAAACGGGCTGTATCTGTCCGGCATGCCCGATAACCCCGATGCTGGGGCTTAAGCACGCATATTATTGTACCAACGGGTCTGAACGCGAACTGCGTACGATGTAATATCCACTTTTTCTTTTCTGGTCCTCGTCCTTCATTATCACCCCTGATTCCGGCTCTTACAGCACCAACCCGATCGCAAACATCTGCATCACCCGTGTGCTGGCCGCCCGGTTCTTCTGAGTGTATGGAGATCCGTTTCACAGGATCCCTTCAATTCTTTAATAAAATCTTTTTTCACAGGCTGCGGTTTTATGACCGTCAATAACAACAATTGTAGTGAAAACCGTGCACATAACAAAAATACATCTTCTCAGGGACCGTTTTCCGACACGGGAACATTACCCGTTCAACCTTGGCGTATTCAATACAACAGAATCCCTGGAATTTACAAAACCGGTGACGTTTTTTATCGGTGAGAACGGGACCGGCAAATCCACGCTGTTACAGGCAATTGCCAGGTGCTGCAATATCCATATCTGGAAAGATGAAGAACGGACGAGATACCGGTATAATAAATTCGAGGAAAACCTGCACAATTGCCTTAAGGTAGACTGGAAGAAAGAGAAGGTGACGGGGGCCTTCTTTGCATCGGAGATCTTCCAGCACTTCAGCCGGATCCTCGATGAGTGGGCAGCTGCCGACCCGGGAGTTCTGAACAGTTTTGGCAGCGAGTCTTTAATGGAGAAATCCCACGGGCAGCGCCACATGGTATATTTTAAAACCGGTCCCGGATCAAGGGGCTGTATCTCCTTGATGAGCCGGAAAATGCTCTATCCCCTAAAATGCAGCTTGCGCTACTGGATCTGTTGCGGGAAATGAGCTCGGCCGGAAACGTCCAGTTTATCATCACCTCCCATTCGCCGATCCTGCTCGCGTATCCCGATGCGGATCTCTATAGTTTCGATTCCAGCCCGATCCGTACCGTCAGGTATGAGGAGACCGATTATTACCGGATCTATAAGGATTTCCTTAACAACCGGGAACGGCATCTTGGCCAATCCTCACAAGATAGCCGGAAAAAGTCCCAATCAATGAGAGTATTATTCCCGTATCATCGCCTCAGCCCTCAGATCCTTTGGCATCAGTTCGATTGCGTACCGCAAAGCCGTCCGGGGCATCAATTTTTTGTTCCGCATCACGTAACCGAAAACTTCCTGCCGGTGCTGACGGCTTGCCTCCTTGAGCATCCAGCCGTAGCCCTTCTGGATCATGTCGTCCTGATCGGTCAGGAGCAGGTCTGCAATTTTCAGGATATCATCTAAAAATTTCCCGTGTTTTGCCGGCACGATCAGGGATACTGCCGCCGCCCGGCGCATCCACCGGTTCTCTGACTGCGTCCATTCTTTCAGTTCATCGACATATTCCGGGTATTGTTCGATAAAGTCCCCGACGGCATGGTTGCAGAACCCGTCGCAGGCAGCCCAGTTGGTGATGTAGCTGTCAATGAAGTGCCGGAGCGTGCGGATGTCAGACGGTTCGAACCGTTTGGAGAGGAGTGCAGCCCATGTCGAGACGACAAACGCCTCCTCACAGTAGCCGGATTTGTAGAGTTCCTCGCAGAGTAAGAAGATCTCTGTCTTTTCCCTGGAGTTGATCTCGTTCCAGTACTTCTTTGCGATTTTAACGACAGGCCCGGTCTTTACGCCGTAATACCTGACTCTCTCCTTGAAAAACCGCTGAAAGTTCTGTTGCGTCTTTGGATCTGCGTTCCTTTTGAGTTCATTCCGGATTTGGGTGATCAGCGGATCCATGGATAAAAATGGGATGGGGACAAGGATAAGGAATACGGAAACAACCCGCCGGGGATATCCATTCAGGAGCTGTACCCGTAATATTCAGGCCAGAAAAAAAGATAATAAAATTGCATCTATTTCGGTGTTGGCTTTTTTCCCCACTCCGGTTTCTTGAATTTCAAAAAGATCATCGGCGGCACCGCGAGCAGGAATGTTCCCAGCAACACTGCACCAATATAGACCGGGGCATTGGGGAAGAATGCGGGCGGCATGAGTCCTACGATGAAGGCAAAACAGACGCCAAACAGGCCAAGGCCCCCCACCAGCCAGATCCCTGCCATCCCACCGGGGATCCTGAACGGTCGTGGCACGTCAGGTTTTGTATACCGGAGCTTGATCAGTGCAGCAAAGACAAAGAAATACACGATGCAGAGCAGCTCGGTTGTCATCGCCGAGAGGATCCAGTACGCCTGGTTGACTGAGGGGAGGAACACATACAGGAGCGATATGCCCGAGCCGATCAGCGCCTGCATGACAAGGATCGCCACCGGTGCACCGTACCGGTTCGTGCGGTCAAATACCGGGGGCATATTGCCTTCCTCGGCGACCACACCCAGACCCAGTGCCGGGCCGATCAGCCATGCGGCAAGCGATACAACGCCGCCAATCGTGATCAGGACAGCCATCGGGGCTACATATTGTGCGAGCCCGGCGGCTTCAAAGAAGTACTGGATCGCCTGCATGACCCCGGAAGCGAGGTTCAGTTTGTCAGCAGGTATTACAAACGCGATGGCAAGGGTTGCAAAGACCGTGCAGATGAAGATGATAATTGCAGACAGCCCCATTGCGACGGGGTAATCTTTCTGTGGGTTCTTTGTCTCAAGTGCATGGAACCCTGCCATCTCCATGCCGGCAAAGAGCAGGATGATAGTGGAGAAGAACGGCAGCGTGGCGAGGCTGATTGCCGGGACCATGGCTGCCGGTGAAAACGGGGGCAGGACGATTGCGGAGCCGGAAGAAAACCACCAGATGCCAAGGAAGATGATCAGGATCGAGGGGATGATGCTCCCGAGGATGACACCGACGTTGCCAAACTTTGTAGATACCTCCGGGCCGAAATAGGCGATCAGCGTTGTGCCCCAGAACGCGATCATCATTACTGAGAACATGTACAGGTGGTTGTTTGCAAGGTCAGGGGTCAGGGCAAAGGCAAGCGTGGATGCGATGAATGACAGGACTGTAGGGAACCAGACAAGGTTGTTCGACCACTCGCAGAAGAGCGCGGTAAACCCGCCCTTTTCGCCAAACGCCTGCCTGACCCAGGCGTAGATACCCCCTCCCTCAGGCCAGCCGGTCGCAAGTTCCGCACCGGCAAGCGAGATGGGGACAAGAAAGAGGATCGTCCCCAGGATGTACCACCCGATGCTCGACCACCCGTACTCTGCCATTGACGGGAAATTCCTGATGGACAGTACAGCCGCGACGTTGATCATTGCAAGCGCAAAGACACCGAGAATCTTTCGGGACGGG
>Ga0268277_1000456_pt1 | contig 32639 bp, 29 predicted proteins | sample saktaG_5_FD_190132 | JGI IMG/M metagenome (GOLD analysis project Ga0268277, IMG submission 190132) | Saline water microbial communities from Sakinaw Lake, British Columbia, Canada - sak_2010_1_5_50m | ecosystem: Environmental > Aquatic > Non-marine Saline and Alkaline > Saline ... | reverse complement strand
CTGGCAGCGGGACCATGCTCTACGGGGCTTACAGCTACACCAGCAATTTCCCGTCTTTCGCTCCCGGCGGTTATGCCAGCGGCAGTTATCATAGTCTTGTGGCCGGCTGGGGTCAATAGGGGTTATCATAGCACTATCACAATTTTCGGCACCAATTATCGTGATTCAATTCAACTTGGCTAAAATTGCCTCACTGATAAAAGCCATACAGAATCCTGACATATAGCCATTCGTTTTTCTGCTACAATATCGCCATGGTTGGTAAGGCGTTATCGATGAAGTGGACGCTGCCTTTAAAGTATATAATATAGGTGCGTCTATTCATGGCTAAGATCGTAGTAAACACACATATAACGAAATTGAAACCAACAGTCAAATGATATAAATTAGCGAAAGCCGATTAGCTTATTTTGCTAATAAATGAGGCGCTTGGCCCGTGATGCTCTAATGATAAAACAGTATGAGCTTACCCTGAGAAAGTAATAAAAGAGGTGATATAAGTGGGGAAAGTTGCCTTGATAACCGGCGTGACCGGCCAAGACGGATCGTACCTCGCCGAACTCTTGCTAGTAAAAGGATATCAAGTTCATGGAATTGTGCGCAGGGCAAGCACATTTAACAGGGAGCGAATTGAACATCTTCACTATTACGAAAACCCCACACGGGAAAGCCTATTTCTTCATTATGGCGATATGACTGATTCCTCTAATCTTATCCGTATAATCCGGGAGACTGAACCAGACGAGATATACCAGTTGGCGGCTCAGTCCCACGTGCAAATCTCCTTTGAAGTACCTGAATATACTGCCGATGCCGATGGAATCGGGACACTTCGATTGCTTGAAGCGGTGAGATTTATGGGGCTTGGTCAGAAAACCAAGATCTATAATGCCGCCACCAGCGAACTCTATGGCCAGGCAGAGGAATTTCCCCAGACTGAGAGAACTCCTTTCCACCCGAGGAGCCCGTATGCTGTGGCCAAACTATATTCTTATTGGATAGCGCGTAATTATCGTGAAGCCTATAATATGCTTATCTGCAACGGAATCCTCTTCAATCATGAATCTCCGAGGAGGGGTGAAAATTTTGTCACTCGTAAAATAACCTTGAGCGTTGCCAGAATAGTCACCGGCAAGCAAAAGGTTTTACGCCTGGGAAATCTGAATGCAAAAAGAGACTGGGGATATGCACCTGATTACGTGGAGGCCATGTGGTTGATGTTACAGCAGGAAAAACCTGAAGATTATGTAATAGCTACGGGAGAGTCACATACCGTACGGGAATTTACAGAAATGGCTTTCAAGGAGGCAGGGATTACTATCAAGTGGGCCGGGACAGGGGTTGATGAGACAGGCATCGACACCAAAAGCGGGGATGTCATGGTAGGTGTTTCGCCGCAGTATTTCAGGCCTGCGGAGGTCGATTTTCTGCTCGGGGATTCCACTAAAGCTAGGGAAAAGCTAGGCTGGAAACTCAGGGTTGGGTTCGAGGAGCTTGTTAAAATAATGGTTAATGCCGACTTAGCAAGGGAAAATGCAGGAGGTTTTCGCAAGTGACAGAAAACGACGTCGTGAGGAAACATTATAAAGAACAAGCTTCGAAGTGGGGAGATTCAGCATCCTCAACAATGGAAGATGAAGTTATAAGAGAAAGAGAAACTGAATTAATTACACATTTTATAAATATTTTTAGTAAGAAAAAACCTAAAATTGCAGATATAGGTTGTGGGAATGGATATACTCTGGGCGTGCTGAAATCGAAGTTTCATGCCTGTAAATACTGGGGGGTTGATTTTTCAGAAGAACTAATAAACATTGCAAAAAATAGAAACCTAGCAAATTGTGAGTTTATTGAAAATAGCGTCTGTTCTTTAGACTTCGATGACAATTTCTTTGATGTAGTTTACACTCAACGCTGTTTGATAAACATTCTTAATTGGGAAGAACAAAAAAAAGCATTAAACGAGATACACCGGGTCATTAAGCCCAACGGATACTATTTGATGATAGAGTGTTTTACTGATGGATTACTTAACAATAATAGGGCGAGAACAGAATGTGGTTTATCCGAATTAAAGGAAGCGAAACATAATAAGTACTTCGAGAAGGAATTATTCTTTCGAACTGTCAGGGGCAAATTTACTATTATGGAACCAAAACAATTAGATGTCAGCTTACCTACTTTTAACTTCTTGAGTTCACATTATTTCATTGCTAGGGTCTTACATGCCCTAATAACTAAAGGTGAACAGGTCAAAAACACCGAATTTGTTAGTTTTTTCTCGTACCTGCCGCCAATCGGTAATTATTCGCCAATTCAAGCGTATATTTTGAGAAAGGTAACTCATGCTAGGTAAATATGAAAATATAGACCGCAGGATCAAGGAGCCTGATCTTGAGCCGGTGGATGTACTGATGCTTACGCTGGATGCGGATATTTATCTCGAAAAATGCCTGGATTCAATTTACAGGGAGATCCCTGTAAATAGGGTCATCGTTCTTGACGGCGGGTCGAAAGACAAAACCGTGGAAATAATAGGGAAATATCCCCGCGTGGAGCTTCATATTCGGCCTGATATACGAACAACCGGAAAGGGAGTTGAGTTTTTATTCTCCCGTGTTACCACACCCTGGGTGGCAATGATTGACGCTGATATGGAGCTCATGCCAGGTTGGTATGATGAAATGGCGAGGTACAAAGATAAGTACGACTACTTTGAGTCCCGGAGGATAATGCACTACGAGTTTTACAGGGACGTGCCCGAAAGCATTGACATGAGTAAAAGATCAGCAGCTTGGGGTCAGTTGGGAAAAATAGACTGCCTGAAGGGCTATCATGTCGATGATGACTATATGTGGAGACATACGGACGAGTTGCTCAGGCAGATTGTCGAGAAGAACGGATACAGGTTTGGAAAGGTAGCCACTACATATCACTACCATCACTCTACTGATAATTCTATATATGAGTCCGATCAAGAGAAAAAGGGTAACCGCCTGGTCTTTGAAACTCCAAAATTGGAAATACTGAATAAGGAGAACTGGGAAAGAACTCTGGATATTGGCAGGAAGGCAATCGTAAAGTATCTTGACCCCGAGTGCATATATCCGCGTGAATATAAGTGGCTGCTCTTTGACCTGCTGAAACTGGATATGAAATGGGTCGAGAAAACAAATATGAAGTGGTACAGTATACTGCAAGAATTTAAAAAGAAGAAGACCCCACTTATAGTGGGAATCGTTAATATGGCCGGATCCGATACAAAATGGGGAGAAACAATCAGGCTAATGTTAACAATGAGGCGGGCGTTCCGGGATTATATCAGGTATATTACCGCGCATTAACTATATTGACGGAGGTAAACTAGCAGTGGAAATCAGAGCAATCGAAAAATGCCGTATTTGTGGAAACCGTGATTTGATTCCGATTTTAAACCTTGGTGTTCAGACGCTGTCAGGAAGGTTCCCATTCGGAGACGAAGCCGACCCGCCAAAAGCACCGCTGGAACTGGTAAAATGCAGCAGCACCGGCGATTCCGGCACCTGCGGACTGCTGCAGCTCAAACACTCAGTCTCTCCTGAAGACATGTATTTGCACAGATACGGTTACAGGTCAGCGGTAAACCGGACTATGCGGGTACATCTTGAGAGTATTGTCCACCGCGCCCGGGAAATAGTGGACTTACATGCCGGCGATGTGGTTCTCGATATTGGAAGCAATGATGCGACCCTATTAAAACGCTATGATTTGCCCGGATTGAGAAAAATTGGGATTGACCCGGCGGGTCGGCAGTTTTTGAAATACTATACTGAAGATATCGAACTGATTACTGACTATTTCAATTCATCTAACTACCTCTCGGCGGCGGCCGGCAAGCAGGCGAAGGTCATTACTTCTATTGCCATGTTCTATGATTTAGAAGCCCCCATGGGTTTTGTGGAGGACATTAGGAGAATTTTGGCTCAGGATGGTATCTGGATGTGTGAACAGAGTTACATGCCAGCTATGTTGAAAATGAATTCATTCGATACTGTGTGCCATGAGCATCTGGAGAACTATGCTTTCAAACAGGTGGACTGGATGCTGCAGAAGAACGGACTGAGAATGATTGACGTTGAATTTAATAATATTAATGGTGGCAGTTTCATGGTCTACGCATGTCATCAAAACGCTGTGTTCAGGTCGAATCAGGAACGGATTAACCGAGTATTTATAGATGAAAAAGAAATGGGCCTTGATTCGGAGCGGCCGTATAATGAATTCAAGGAGAGAGTAAGTCTTATCCGTAACGAGTTGCACGCTTTTATCGCTGCCGAAAAAGCAAAGGGGAAATCGATATATACTTATGGTGCTTCGACCAAGGGAAATGTGCTCCTGCAGTTCTGCAACCTTGACCGTACCCTGATAGCCGCCGCTGCCGATAGGAACCCGGACAAATTGGGTTGCCGAACCCCCGGGACTAACATCCCAATAATCTCAGAGGAGGATGCAAGAAAAGCCAGGCCGGACTATTTCCTGGCGCTCCCCTGGCATTTCCGGCCGGAATTTATTGAGAGGGAAGCGGATTTCCTTGCCGCGGGCGGGAAATTTATTTTCCCATTGCCCAACATTGAGGTAATTTAACCAGCGGGACTGATAGGGAAATAGGTTAAAGGTGGCTCTACCCATATATAAAAAATATAACGGTAGTATAATCCCATGGGCTAAACCGGCGTTGTGGGGTAGGGAAAAAGACTATATTATCAATGCGCTGGAATCGCTCTGGATCTCGGGTGGCGAATATATAGAACGGCTAGAAAACGACTTTGCTGAACTTTTCAATAAAAAATGTGTTTTAGCCGTCTGTAATGGTACTGCGGCCATACAGCTACCCTATCTGGCGCTTGGACTCAAACCTGGTGATGAGGTAATTGTTCCAGGGTTTTCCTTTATGGCGGCCGCCAATCTGGCTTTACAGATGAACCTGAGGCCGGTATTTGCCGAAGTGGATCCGGATACATGGTGTATTACTGCGGAAAATGTGGAGAGATTGATCAGCCCAAGAACAAGGGTCATCGTCCCGGTTCACACATATGGGAATGTGTGCAATATGAAAGAAATCTATGCGGTTGCTAATAAGCATAGACTAATCATTATTGAAGACTGTGCCGAGGCACTCTTCTCAAAAATTAGTGGATTATATTGCGGCACCTTTGGTGATTGCGGCAGTTTCAGCTTCCAGGCTACAAAGACTATAACTACCGGCGAAGGAGGTCTCGTTATTACCGACGACGATGACCTTTACAAGAAGATGCTGCTATATCGAAGCCATGGTTTACTTGAACGGGGATCTTATAACCACGCTTTACCGGGTAATAATTTTCGACTTACAAACCTGCAGGCCGCTTTTGGCTGTGCACAATTCGAGAAATCTACCGTTATAATTGAGAAAAGAGAAAAAATGCATGGAAAATACTACAATTTATTGTGCAGCCAGGCTGGATGGAAATTGCAGGCATTCAGGCCGGAGGTTCAGCCTATCTTATGGGCATTCGCTTTAAAACTTGATCCCCAAGCGTTTCCACAGGGTAGGGACACTGTGATAAATCAGTTAAAAGAAAAAAGTATTGAAACAAGGCCGGGATTCACCGCCTCAAGTTTAATGGGAATCTATGAACCTCACAGCCTGCCCGTGTGTGAAGACCTCAGCCGAAATATCCTCACCCTGCCTTCCTTTCCTTCCATTCGGGAAGAAGAAATCGAGTATGTCTGCAATCAATTAAAAGGATTAATGAAATGATAGAACTGCTAACTGAAGAAAAGATCAAAAGTGATGATTATTCAAGGATCAGGTGGGAATTTTATAATATATGGCTTAAGTTATTTGCCAACAAATACGAGATAGATAAGATTGTGTTCAGGAAGTTTGGGAAGCTCTGGCTTTTGGGGGACTTCATGTCGAAGTTACCGCTGCTAAGAAAGCTCTGGTTCATTCCTAAATTCAACGGCATCGTCCTAAATTCGGATGTGATTTTACGCAGCAACCAGTTATGGATGTCCAGGGCTTGGGAATATCCCTGGGCATTAATGAATTCCCATATTTCGCCCGATACGAAAATATTGGACGTAGGCTCCGGCCATTCGCTGTTTCCATTGTATTTAGCCAGGAAAAGCGGCAATGTTGACAGCATGGACAGCGATGTGCAGCAAATGAAAGTTCTTTGTCCCGCACTGGCAGATATCCTGGGGCTTAAGGTCAATTACTTTGTAGGTGACGCCGTGAACCCACCTGTCGAAGACGATACCTATGACTATGTCTACTGTATCAGTGTAATAGAGCACCTTGAAGAAGAAGTGGAAAGTGGAATACCGATCAACAGGCATGCCAATAAACTTGACAGGAAGGCGATCAGGGAGTTCCTAAGAATTGTCAAACCGGGTGGGAGACTGATATTAACTCTGGATTACGCCAACCCTCAAGTTTCTCAAAGGTCATTCGATTTTGACTACACAACGGACCTGATCGACGAGTTCAGCGCCAATTTGCTGGACCCGGTGGTCAACCTTGATGAAATACGATTTACTGCGGAGACTGAAAAGGAGATGGCGAGGCTGTGGTTTCAATTCTTCCCTTATGATTATATATCTGGTGCGGCTCTTGGCATCATCCTAACTAAATGTTGATATAGAAGCAGGTGTGGCTTAATATATTCAATCTCAGGTTGATTCTTTAAAGGAATCAATATCTACGTTCATGAATGAGATGATAGATGTATCAACGCCAAAGCGAAGGGTAGATGTATGAGAGAGATCAAACTGGGGAATCGGGTGATAGGTGACGGCCACCCGGCATTCATCATTGCCGAAATGGCATGGAGCCACGATGGCTCAATTGCCATTGCCAGGAAGATCATTCGTGGGGCTGTCGCGGCGAAAACCGATGCTATCAACTTCCATATTACCTACATGCCGGATTATATGGTGCCACAATATACGGGTGGCCGGGGAAGAGTAAAAGCCGCAAGAGATGCAAAATCTATCTACGATTATCTGTGCTCAATCAACATGGGCCGCGAGTCCTGGAGGAAATTATTCTTGTATGCCAGGGTCCGGAATATGCTTGTCAGCGCTATGTGCAACGACCTACCCAGCGTCGAATTTGCATCTCAACTGAAACCTGATATATACACTGTGCATTCCGCCTGTCTCGCGGAAGAAGACCTGATTACGGCGGTGGCTGAGAAAAAGAAGCCTGTTTTCTTAAAGGTTGGTGGGACAAGTTTGGGAGAGATCGAAAGGGCAGTAATGCTGATACAAAAAACAGGCAATCGCGATATCGTATTAATCCACGGCATTCAGAGCTATCCCACCAAAATGGAAGACATGCATCTGCGCTATATCCAAACCTTGAAGCGTGTATTCTGCTTGCCTGTGGGTTTTGCCGACCACACCGATGGGGATTCTGCGCTTGCCATGACCGTACCCCTGGTAGCTGTAGCATTTGGCGCCAACGTCATTGAGAAACATATAACCCATGACAGGCGCCTGAAATGTGTGGATTTCGAATCGGCGCTCAATCCTGAGGAGCTGAAAAATCTGGTAATAAATTTAAGGGAAATTGAAAAGGCCTTTGGCTCGTCCGCAACAAGGTCATTTTCCAGGGCGGAAAGAGATTACAGGCAGATAGCTAAGAAACGAACTGTCGCCCGCATTGCTATTGGAAAGGGGGAGCTGATAACCAGGGACAAAATAACTTACAAGCGTGCGGATGAAGGCATTTCACCTGATGAAAGTCAGCATTTGATTGGAAGGGCTGTGAAGTCAAGAGTTGAGAAGGATGAGCCCATCACCTGGGATAAGATGATTTGAAGCGAAAGGGATTTGCCGTGTAACAAACATGGAGTACGATAGCTAACAGCGGAAATGCATTGAGCCGGAGCACAAAATAATGGAAATTGGATTTCTCATAACAGCCAGACTGAAGTCAACCAGACTGCCCCAAAAAGTAATACTGGAAGTGAATAACAGGCCGCTGATCTGCCATATGATAGACCGCCTGAAATCATCAAATATACTTGACCGGATAATCCTGTGCACCTCGACCAATCCACAGGATCAGCCACTGGTTGATATAGCGGCAAACGAAAATATAGGTTGCTTTCCTGGAAGTGAAGAGGATGTTATACAGCGCTTGTATGATGCCGCCAGGGAATTCGGAATAGACTACGCACTCAATGTAACTGCGGATTGCCCGCTGGTTTCCGTGGAATATTTGGAGTTGATTCTGAATAAATATAAGGAAACAAATGCTGATCTTATTACATGCTTTAATTTACCCCATGGGTTCGCTTCCTACGGATTAAAGATCGAGGCCATGAGGAAGGTTTGTGAAATAAAGAAAGGCAGGGAAACCGAGGTATGGGGTGGGTACTTTAGAGATACAGGACTATTTGATGTCGTGGATATCGATGTTCCACCGGAACATATCAGGCCGGATTACAGGTTGACGGTGGATTACCCTGAAGATTTTGAACTGATCAAGAATATTTTTAATCACTTTGGTGAAGATACCTGCGAGACTTCCATGCCGGATATTATTAAGTATTTGGATGAGAATCCCCAGCTTCTTGAAATAAACAAGCATTGCGAAGAGTTGTATAAAAAGAGGCTGGATGGCCAGAAAAAAATCGAGGTTTAATCGTTATTAAAGTACTAATTATAGGGTGCGGTTCTATAGGCGTCAGGCATCTACACGCGTTGGAAGAGATCGGCGCTTTCGAAATCGCAGCATATAGAACACGGAAAGGAAAGAAAGAACTACCTGAAAATCTCCTGAGAGAGCTCCGGCTATTTTATGACGAGCAAGAAGCCTTCGCCTGGAAGCCGGATTTTATGATTGTAAGCAATCCCACATCCTTGCATTTAGAGTTCTTATTAAAAGCTATCGACCACAATATAGATGCTTTAATAGAGAAACCTGTAGCCGGCAGCTACAAACAAATAAGAAAGGTAGAGGACAAAATTCTACGAAGAAAGAATATGGTCTGCGCCGGTTTTAATTTGAGATTCCATCCCATAATAAGACAAGTAAAACAAATATTGTCTGACGGCAGATACGGCAAACCTTTGAAAGCAGACCTTTTTGTGGGTGATTATCTTCCAAATTGGCATCCTTATGAGGACTATAGACAAAGCTATGCCTCCAGGAAAGAGATGGGTGGAGGGGCATTAAGGACCCTGTGCCATGAGATAGATTTGGGTCAGTACTGGTTAGGCGATTATGATGAGCTGTTTTCAAGGGTTTCAAAGATCAGCGATTTAGATATCGATGTTGATGATAATGCCGATATTAATGCAGTGATGAGAAACGGGACTTTGGTTAACATTACGATGGATTACCTGAACCCTGTCCTTGAGAGAAGGGGAAAGATTCTTTTCGAAAAGGGATCGCTGGAATATAGCTTCTCAAAAATGAATGTCACATTTACAGATTACGCAACCAGGGAGAACGAGTTGTTGCTCAAAGTAGATAACTATGATTATAACGTTCAATATATATGCCAGATGGAGCAGTTCATAGCGAAAACGGGCGGTCAGATCTGCACCCTGGAAGAAGGCATAAATGTTACAAGGATAATAGATAAATGTGAAGAGTCAAGTCGAATGGGGAGGGTATTGCATGTTCAGGCTGGATAAGAAAGTGGTGGTCCTGGTGGGAGGCAACGGGTATTTAGGGAGGAATTTCTCAAAAGCTATTTTGGAGTTCGGAGCCATGTTATATTCTCTCGACATTAACACGGCAGAAAGCAGTGAGGTGGCTGAGCTTACAAAGCAATACCCCGATAGATTTCATACATATAAAGTCGATTGTACACAGAAGCATGAGGTACTCGCCGCGAGGGACAAGATTATTGCCGGGGAGAAACGGGTTGATGTCTTGATCAATGCAACAACCATGAAGCCCAACGACTTTTATCGCCCATTCGAGGAGGTGTCATTGGAAGGGTGGAATATTGGTTTGTTGGGGAATCTGACTATCCCCTTCTTGACTATTCAAGCGTTTATACCTGTTATGGTAAAGCAACAATCAGGTTCGATAATCAACATAGCATCACATTATGGACTGGTTGGCATCGACCAGCGAATGTACGAGGGCACCAATTTGGGTGAGGTATATATCAAGGGCAATCGAAAGACCCGAGAGACATATTCTCACGGCGTTTATAATGCAGCCAAGGGGGGACTCATTAATTTTACGCGATACTTAGCGGCATATTATGGCAAGGACAATATTAGAGTGAACTGCATATCTCCCGGAGGTGTTTTTCACGAGGGTGAGAATGAGACGTTTGTCAGGAACTATAGCGGGAAAACCCCCCTGGGGCGAAAAGCAAGACCTGATGAAATAAACGGCGCAGTCGTTTTTCTTGCATCCGCAGCGTCAACTTATGTTACAGGTCACAACCTGGTTGTGGATGGAGGATGGACCGCATGGTAGCTCGACATGGATTCAAGCCCTCGCTTGGCAAATCTGACCTGTCACGCTATGTCGCACGGCAATGTTCCCGGGTATTCCCGGACAAACGGATTGCTGCAGAGCAACTGATCCCTCACGTGCAAACCGCTTTACAGCGGGCGGAGTATTGTTTTTCCCGCAGCACCAACAAATACTTTTCCGACGGCAATCAAACGTACTTTAATCACCTGCATACAGATCAATATGCCATGTTTCTCTATTTATTGGGCAACACTATTTACCGCGAAGGCGGCGACCCTCGGCTTGCTGCCAAGACTTATATGCTGAACAAGGTCCTCCACTCGATCGATGTGTTCTATGAAGTGGAATTACCCGATGTATTCTTTTTTCAACATCCGATAGGTACCATACTTGGCAGGGCGAAGTATTCCAACTACTTTTCGATTTATCAAAACTGTACTGTGGGAGCAAACGAGGAGCAACTAATCCCCAGGGGGCGTGGAAGCTACCCGACATTGGGTGAAAGCGTAATCATGTATGGGGGCAGCGCTATCATCGGAGACTGCACTGTGGGTGATCATTGCTGGCTGTCCAACGGCACGATTGTCATGAACCAGGACTGCCCTTCGAACTCGATCATATTCGGGCGGTCGCCAAATATAGTCATCAAAGAGAAGCCGAGTGACTACATCAAAGCACTTTTCCGCACGGAAGCTGATCGATAGGTTGCCGAAACTTATGCAATCAGAATAGGCGATCAGCATGCGGACCCATTGTTATGTATTTGCTGAAGCTGACAGCGGAGTACATATTAAAATGCCAGATACTCCTGTAATATTCCCGAAACAATTGTGCCATATTATTGTTTTACGCGCCCGCGAGATAACCTTTATAATTGTGGAGGAATAATCAATGCGATATTGCAAAAAGTGCGTTATGCCGGATACAAGGCCGGGCATGAAATTCGGTGAGGATGGTGTTTGTTACCCCTGCCGGAACTACGAAAGAAGAAAGACCGTAGATTGGGCCGCCCGCTGGAAAGAGTTGGAGGCATTAGCTGATAAATACAGGGGTTCAAACGGGAATTATTATGATTGCATTATCACTGTCAGCGGAGGTAAAGATAGTTACTATCAGACACATGTATTCAAGGAAAAATTGAACATGAACCCCCTGCTGGTTTCAGTTGACAATTTCAGCTGGACAAATACCGGAAGACACAATTGGGGCAATATGCTGAAAACTTTCGGTGTAGACGCGCACGTTATGTCCCTGAATCCGCAGATATGTAAAAAAATGTTCCGCAAGGCTCTTGAGAAGCTCGGTTCGCCAACCTGGTATTTTGACAAGGCAATCTATGCCTATCCCTTGCAGATAGCTATAAAATTGGGTATACCCCTTATCGTCTACGGAGAAAATACAAACTATGAATATGGCGGCCCTTTAACAAAGGAAAGTTACAGCGCCATTGAACAAATCAATAATGATGTGGTGAAACCGGTCAACTGGGATATATTCGTGGATGACGAAATAAAAATGAAAGATTTAAATCCGAGTGTATACCCAAGCGCCGAAGAGATCAAGAAGGCTAAACTGGAGCCTGTATTCTTGAGTTATTTCGTGCCCTGGGACGGCTATCAGAACCACATTTTTGCCAAGACACGAGGATTCAAAACGCTGGAGGACACGGGCGAGTGGAAAAGAGAGGGCTATATTGAGAACTACGATCAAATCGATACTGTTGGTTACCTGACTCACACCTGGTTTAAATTTCCCAAGTTCGGCCACCAGAGGGTCACCGAAGTCGCCAGCCTTTGGATCAGGAGCGGCAGGATGACTCGGGACGAAGCCGTAAAACTGGTCAATGAAGAGGACTACAAGTTGGACAGGGAGATGCTGCGTGACTTTCTCGATTTCATTGAATATAAGGATGAGGATTTCTGGAAGGTCGTCGATAGATTTGCCAACACAGCAATTGTCGAGAAAAGAGGCGGGCTCTGGAGATTGAAGAATCCCTGCCAATAGAAATAGATGGATGATTTTGGATAAATTATATTACCTCCATGTTAGGTGCACGAAAGATTAAAATCGGCAACTGCTATGTCGGTGGAGGAGCACGGTGTTTCATCATCGCCGAAGCAGGTGTGAACCACAACGGCGATATCAAGCTGGCTAAAAAGCTGATAGACATTGCGCTGGAGGCCGGCGCCGATGCGGTGAAGTTCCAGACCTTTAGAACCGAGGAGGTAGTCAGTAATATTGCGGCAAAAGCCAGGTATCAGCAAGAGACGACTGGCGCTGCAGGATCCCAGTTCGGAATGCTCAAGAAACTTGAGCTCACCGAAAAGGATTTTCGCGATCTATTTGCTTTTGCCCGCAAGCAAGGAATAGTCTTTCTATCCACACCTTTCGATAAACGGAGCGTTGATTTATTAGATGAATTGGCTGTGCCTGCATTTAAAATCCCTTCCGGCGAGATAACTAATGTCCCTTTGCTCACACATATCGCAAGCAAGAACAAACCTGTTATCCTATCAACAGGCATGTCCACACTCAGCGATATAGAAGAGGCCCTAAGAGCCCTGAGAGAGGAGGGTGCCGATGACATCATATTGCTGCACTGCGTCTCCAGTTACCCGGCTGAAGTAGAGGATATTAACCTCAGAGCTATTGAAACTCTGGAGTGCGCTTTCGGGCTGCCCGCAGGTTTATCCGACCATACCGTAGGCATCATCGTACCCATAGCTGCTGTGGCGATGGGGGCCTGCGTTATAGAGAAACATTTCACACTGGACAAAAGCCTGCCGGGTCCGGACCACAGGGTGTCTCTGGAGCCGGCTGAATTGAAACAGCTGGTAATGGCCATCAGGGATGTAGAGAAGGCAATGGGCAATGGAATCAAGACGCCTGCAAAGGAAGAGTCGAAGAATAAGACGGTGGCCAGGCGCAGCCTGGTGGCCAGGGTTGATATTCCGCGGGGGGCAACTATCACAGAGGAAATGGTGAGTATCAAGAGACCAGGCGGAGGAATAGAACCGAAATATATAAATACGATTATAGGGAAAAAGGCAAGTCACAATATAAGGCGTGATGAGCTAATTATCTTTTCCAAGCTGCTGAAATCATGAGAAAGATAGCGGTTGTTACCGGCACAAGGGCAGAATACGGGATCCTGCACCCGGTTATGCGCTCGATAGAAGATGCCCCCAATTTAAAGCTATTACTTGTGACGACGGGGATGCACATGCGCCGGGAGTTCGGATACACACTAAATGAGATTAAAAGGGACGGCTTTAGTGTGGCTGTAAAAGTTCCCCTGCACTCTAAAGGCGATACTGTGGCAGCCATGGCAGAATCGGTTGGCGCCGGAATCATCGGAATGACACATGTATGGCAGCGATTGTGCCCGGATATAATTTTAGTGCTGGGGGACCGGGTGGAGCCTTTTGCTGCGGCTGTCGCCGGGGCATATATGAATATACCCGTGGCGCATATTCATGGCGGGGACACCTGTGAAGGAGGCAACATCGATGATTCAAATCGGCATGCCATTACCAAGTTCTCCCATGTCCATTTCCCGGCTTCCGAAAAAAGCGCCGAAAGGATTATCAGTATGGGTGAGGAGCAATGGAGGGTTCATCGGGTCGGTTCGCCTGCATTGGACGCCATTTTAAATGAGCCCCTGATTCCGGCTGAACAACTGGCGGAGAAATTTAAATTGGACCTGTCGCAACCCTTGCTTTTAGTGGTGCAGCACCCTGTCACTCTACAGGTGGAAAGGGCAGCAGATCAAATAAGGGAGACCTTGGAGGCCGTTGCTGAATCAGGCTATCCCTGTGTTTTAATATATCCGAACTCTGACGCCGGCGGACTCAGCATGATCAAGGTTATAAAACAATACGAAAAATATCCCTCTATCAAGACTTTTAAAAGTCTGCCGCGAAAAGAGTACCTCTCTCTGATGAAGTGTGCCGGTGTCATTGTGGGTAACTCCAGCAGCGGGATAATCGATGCACCCTCGTTGGGCATCGCGGCAGTTAACATCGGTATCCGCCAGGCGGGCAGGGAGCGGAGCAGAAACATCATTGATGTTGAGCATGATAAGCATGAGATAGCAAAGGCAATAAAAAAAGCCATTAATGACAGGCAGTTTATAGAGGAGGTAAAAAAGTGCGAGAGCCCCTATGGTGATGGCAGGGCCGCGCCAAGGATAACTAAAATACTGGGTGAAATTGAAATCACGCAACAGTTGCTGCAGAAGAGGATTACTTATTGATGCGGGAGAAGCCGGATGAACGAGAGATTCAAAGATTGGAAGGCGCCCGAATTTGATGCCAGCGGGATGACAAAATGGAACTGGATGTGCCAGTATTCCGATAAGTTGGTATTGGCTGAAAATGTAGATATAGGAGCTTTTACGTACATCAATGCAAAATTCGGAGTTGAGATACGAGAGAGCGTACAGATAGGGTCCCATTGTTCCATATATTCATGGTCGACCATTGATGATAAGCAAGGTAAGGTGACTATAAAGAAAAATGCCAGGATTGGCGCTCACAGTGTTATAATGCCGGGGATTACAATTGGCGAGAATGCGGTTGTGGGAGCATTAAGCTTCGTAAACCAGAATATCCCGGATAATACCAGGGCGTTTGGCATACCGGCTAAAGTAATAGGGAGAGTCAAACAAGAGGATTAGAGTGAATTGGAAGATCCCGTTATTCAATATCTATTGGGATGATGATGATGTGGAATTGGTCAGGCAGACAATTCAACGGGGATCGCATTGGGCGATTGGACCGAATATTGAAAAATTCGAGTCTATGCTTGCAGATTACATCGGCACAAAGTATGCACTGGTTTTTAGTTCCGGAACCTCTGCTTTGCACAGTGTTCTGCTGGCATGCGGTATTGGGGAAAACGACGAAGTTATTGTTCCGTCTTTCACTTTTATAGCCACTGCAAACGCTGCCCTGTTTGTTCGAGCTAAGCCGATTTTCGCTGATATTGAACAAAAGACATTCGGCCTCGACCCGGTGGACGTAGTGAAGAGGATCTCCCCCAGAACAAAGGCCATAATTCCAGTGCATTACGCAGGTTGTCCCTGCATGATCGAAGAATTGGCACAAATTGCACAGGAACACAAACTGTTGCTTATAGAGGATGCCGCAGAATCGTTAGGGGCCACTGTGCGTGGCAGGAAAGTTGGCAGCTACGGTTACTGTGCTGTCCTGAGTTTTTGTGCTAATAAGGTGATTACCACGGGTGAAGGAGGAGCGGTTGTCACTAATTCGGACGATGTGTATCATAGGCTCAAGCTGATCAGGTCTCATGGGCGGGCAGACACGGTAAATTATTTCGATGCCGCCGAGAATATGGACTACATCGCTCTCGGTTACAATTTTCGTATGTCTGATGTTACTGCTGCGCTGGGAGTTGCCCAGCTACGTAAAGTGCAGAAACTGATAAATATGCGAAAGCTGAATGCCGAGCTAATGTGTTCTAAGCTGGCAAACCTGCCGCAAATAATACTTCCAACCATACCTGATGACTATAACCACGTATTTCAGATGTTCACCATCCAGGTAAAGGATCCGGAAAGCAGGGATCATTTAGCTGCGCACATGGCTTCCAGGAGTATAATGACCAAGGTGTATTTTGAACCGGTACACTTGACCAAATTTTATAAAGATAGCATGAGATATCGTTGTGAGTTGCCTGTAACTGAATGTATCTCCAAAAGAGTCATTACTCTTCCGCTGTATCCTGGTTTATCCAGGGATGACATAAATTATATTACGAGCAGTATAGCTGAATTTTACGGAGTGTTGTGACAGAGATGGAAAACATATTTCGTGGCAAGAACGTACTGGTTACGGGCGGCACCGGCTCTATTGGAAGCGATATTGTGCGGAAGATTATGCAATATGCGCCCAGGGTTGTAAGAGTCTTGAGCAACGATGAAAACGGGTTATTCAACATGGAACAAGAATGGCCGGGCTGCACCGATTTAAGGTTCCTGGTGGGGGATGTCAGAGATAAAGAGAGGCTGCTGAAAGCTGTGGAGAACATAGATATTATCTTCCATGCCGCTGCATTGAAGCATGTGCCTCTTTGCGAATATAATCCTTTCGAGGCTGTTAAAACAAACGTGTTCGGGACTCAGAACCTGATCGAGGTTGCCATGCAGGCGAATTTGGAGAAGTTCATTACGATAAGCACGGATAAGGCGGTAAACCCGGTTAATGTTATGGGCGCAACCAAGCTATTAGCCGAACGGCTCACTATTTCCGCCAACTGTTATCAAGGTGAAAGGCGAACGGCCTTCGCAAGTGTCAGATTCGGCAATGTGTTGCATTCCAGGGGGTCTGTGGTGCCTTTATTCATTGAGCAAATTGCGAAGGGAGGTCCTGTAACAGTTACTGACCCCTCAATGACAAGATTCGTGATGAGTATTAATGATTCGGTTGATCTGGTTTTTAAAGCTGTATCGATAGCTGAAGGCGGAGAGATTTTTGTACTGAAGATGCCCGCTTTGCGCATTGGTGACCTGGCAGAGGTTGTGATTGAAGAATTTGCGCCTCGATACGGCTATTCCCCCGATAATATCGGCGTCAAAATAGTTGGCAGGAGATCCGGTGAGAAGAATCACGAGGAGCTTTTAACTGAAGACGAGTCTTTATATAGTCGCACAACGGAGGACATGTTTATAATTTGCCCTGATATGAAGCAAAATAATGGTGTGGTGGGCAAAAGATACTCATCCGCGGATGAAAGATTGCTGGGTAAGAGTGAAATAAAAGCGATGCTTATTGCGAGCTTGCCTTTCCTATCCCGGCCAGTTCCTTGAAAAACTTGATTTCATCTTTCTTAAAACCTTTAAACAATAACAATACGATTCCGTAAATAGTTACACCAAGTATAACCGCAATAATTGTTGGCAAAATACTCTGAGGGTGTATCAACCAGACGGCCAGCGACATTACCACTGATGCGACCAGGCTCTTGATAATGAAGAGCCAGTCAATATCAAACGTGAACTCCTTGAGCGAATAATAGGTAGTGATACCCAAGATAACTGCACTCGTGGTCAGCGAAGTGATGGCAGCCCCCATGATTCCCAGGTGGGGCACCAGCAGTATGTTGAGGCCAAGATTAATTACTGCAGCGGTGACGTATATGGTCCCTATCAACTTCATCTTTTTTACCAAGCCCAGAACAATACATATCACAGAATTCACACACACGAATAAGTTGCCTAATGCGATCAGTGGCATGATAAAGTGCCCGCTGCTGGCTATCTCCGGGTTGGATAGGATTCTTAAGGCCGGTTCAGCAAGTACAGCAGATCCAAAGACAAACGGGATTGCCACTGCTAGGATGTACTTCAGGCTGTAGCTCAAGTGAATCTTTGCATCACTCGTTCGGCCTTCATCAAAAAGCCTGTATACCGTTTGTGGCAGGATAAAACCCACCATTCCGGCAAACAGAAGTATGATGTTTCCCAGCGCATACGCAGAGGAGTAGATGCCTACAGCTGTAGTATCCAGGAAGTATGCAATGACATATCTGTCACTTGAGGTGGTCACCCAACTGGCTATACTCATTGGGATAATGGGTAAACTGAAGCTGAAATATTCCTGCAACTTCTGAAAATGGGGTCTGCAGATGCCTATTTGCGCTCTGGTGACAAAGAAAAGCGTTACGAGCTGCAACACCTGTACTGATAGAAAAGCCAAGACCACACTTAGTATTCCATACCCGTTTAGAGCCAGGTAAGCAATCAACCCGATTTGTAGATAACTGCTGACTACCGTAAATAACGAGTACCTTTTGATCTGCAGGGAGGCCCTGAAAAGTGCCAGAAATGCATCGTTCAGTGAATATGCCAGAATGATCATTCCGGTTACCCTGACAATCTCCGTCAGGCCGCCAAAGAAAGAGGCGGCGATGAAATCGGCAAATACAATAAAAACAACTGATATGATTAACGACGCTATCGCTATTATGGATAATACTGAATAAAACTCCTCCCTGATCTCCGCCTTATTCGTCTGAGTCGGCAGGAAGCGAATCATACCGGCCGTTAATCCAAGCTGGGTTAAGATTAATGTCAATGCAATAGTGATCTGGACCTGTACCCAAATGCCGTAGTCGTTAGTTCCCAGCGTTTTAGTGATGATGGGCACGGAAATTAAGCCGCCCAACTGTATCAATACAGTTGCAGCGCCATAGATCAATACGTCTTTAGCAAATTTCTGATAGGGATTGGCCAATAGTTTCCTCTTCAACACAGTGCTGTAGTAAGTATATAATAAGAGCGGAGTCCAAATAAACTGTCGTCAAGAGGGATCGGCTATAAAATACGGATTTTGCTATTGTCACGGGACATGTCATATGTTTGGAATATTTGGTTTTTACCATGTCTGGGAAAGATGATATGATCGCACATAGATCAAAGAGTGTACATGCGTAACATCATCAGGGAAATAGAGACAAAGTACCCCGTCGCTGAGATCTCTATCAATGGTACGCAAGTCTGGTCGTATCTACGGATGGTATACTACTTTCGTTACCACGCTCGGATGTCATCCGAGAATAGGGAAAGACGAACTTATAGCAAGTCCAGGTTAAGCGACGGTTTCAGAATGCTTCGAGCCTGTCTTTATGGATTTACAGACTGGTTTGGAAAATACGATTTCATTGCCATAGCCCCGGCAAATGATAGGAGGCAGTTAAACGGGCGCTATTTCAACAGGTTGGTGGACCCAATTATAGACGAGATCGGCCCGGGCCGCGTCTTATTAATTGAGGACCCTGCCCCTGACCACTATTCGGTCAGGCAGGTACATACGAAGCGCATTGTATCCTCCGCCATTTTAATGCTGACGTCGTTATTGCTTCGGAAGGTCGTGCTCAGACATCCCCGCATAGAAAAGTTGTCGCTGCTGCAGGAGATTCAACATGAATACGGCCTGAAAATCGATGACATGATGGCAATTAGAGCCATGGAAGCGGGACGGCGGATCTTCACCTTAATTTTCCGTGTATTCAAGCCCAGGTGTGTGTTTGTTAGCGATTACTACAGCCATATGGCTGCTATTAGAGCGGCAAACGATTTGGGAATAATGACAGTTGAAATACAACATGGTTATATAGGGGACGAGCACCCGGCATACACCGCATATACGGAGCTTAACCGAAGCTTCTTTCCGGGCTATCTCCTGGCCTTCGGTAAAAATGATTTAGATGCCTTTGACAACTCCCGGTTTATTGATCCCGATCATGTTTATCCCGTAGGCAATTACTACATCGATTACGTAAAAAACAATTTCAAACCTGAGCCTGATCTATTGCAGCGATTTGCGGGTTATCGGCGAATCGTCGCTATAACACTGCTATTGGGAATGGAAAAACGCCTTATGGAATTCATTTGCCGTGCTGCAAGCCTGGACAATACGATCTACTACGTCGTCATTCCACGGGTAATCGATAGCTATCTATCGGATTTACGACTTCCTGATAACGTGAGTATCATTAAGGGACGCAATTTCTACGAACTCATGATGTATATGGATTTTCATTCCACTATTTACTCGACCTGTGCAGTAGAAGCGCCGGCTATGGGAGTGCAAAATATCCTCATTAATATTGATAACGAAGCAAAGCGATATTACGAGGAAATGCTGGCTGAACGACGGATCACCCGTTTTGTGGAAACGCCTGAGGAGTATGTGGATACTATTAACTCCTTCGAAAGACTCGATAGAAATACCGTTTGCAAGCTCAGCGAATATTTGATTGCCCCGGACTATGAAGCTAATATTCGGAAATTTATAAAAGCGGAGTTTGCACTTTAGTATGAAACGGATTCGGCTGCAGTTTATACAGAGCGGTGCCTATAAATGATAGTAATCATAAACTACCGGAGTGCAGGCAACCCCAATTCCATCAGGAATATGCTCAGGCATATAGGTGTTGACTCTACCATCTCCAATTTAACACATGATATCGAAGAAGCCGATAAGTTGATCCTGCCGGGGATAGGCGCCTTTGACAGTGGTATGAAAAACCTGCGCGACTCGGGTTTAATATCGTTATTGAATTGTAAGGTCATGGATGAGAAGACACCCATTTTAGGTATATGTCTGGGTATGCAATTGTTTACCCGGAAAAGCGAGGAAGGCAGCACTTCCGGATTGGGATGGATCGATGCTGAAACTGTCAGGTTTAATTTCGCAGAATCGTTGGACAAGAAATACCGGACACCCCACATGGGCTGGAACTCAGTGGAGGTGAAACAAGACAATCCATTGTATAGTAATATGATAGAGCCAAGGTTTTATTTTGCACATTCTTACCATGTCTCCGGCATTAACGGCGAAAATATAGTCACTACTTCACTCTATGGATATGAGTTTGTGTCGTCGTTTGTAAAAGAAAACATGATAGGCGTTCAATTTCACCCGGAAAAAAGCCATAAATACGGCATGACGCTGCTTAGAAATTTCGCTGAGTGTTTTTAGATGTTAAAAGCAAGGGTAATCCCCAGTCTCATGCTGAAGGGGAACCGGTTGGTCAAAACAATAAGATACGATAATGCTTTATATATCGGCGACCCTCTTAACGCTATCCGGATATTCAATGAAAAAGAAGTCGATGAACTGATTATTCTTGACATAGAGGCCAGCACCGGGGGTAAAGGCCCGCCAATAAAAATGATTCGCGAGATGGCGGGTGAGTGCTTCATGCCGCTTTGTTATGGCGGCGGTATTAGATCGGTAGAAGACATCAATGAAATACTCAGTGCCGGTGTTGAGAAGGTGGCAATTAATACATTTGTCGTCGAGAATCCGCAGTTCATCGAGAAGGCAGCAGAGGCATTCGGCAGCCAGAGCATCGTGATATCTCTGGATGTTAAAATGAACGAAAAGGGCAAATACGAGGTGTTTACCGGTCGCGGCAAGAAGCCGACCGGATTGATTGCCGCTGATTTTGCCCAACTGGTGCAGGAGATGGGCGCCGGTGAAATTGTGTTAAACTCCATTGACCGTGATGGCACGTTGCAGGGCTATGACATCGATCTTATAAAGTCCGTTTCTTCCGTGGTATCTATCCCGGTTATAGCGAGTGGTGGAGCCGGCAAACTCTCTCATCTGGTCGAAGCCATAAATCTTGGTGGGGCTTCAGCAGTTGCTGTCGGCAGCATGTTCGTACTGCACGGCAAACACCGGGCTGTATTGATAAGCTACCCGTCGCTCAAAGAATTAGGAGACATGAGCATATGAAACGCCCTTATCAAATCTGCACTCATTGCATTATGGATACCTCGGATCAGGACATAGAGTTCGATAATGCCGGAGTATGTAATCACTGTAAAGAATATGCTGAAAGAGCCCGGAGAGAGTTGCATCCCGGGGAAGGTGGACGAAATGACCTCGATAGGGTGGTGAGAGCTATAAAGAAAGCCGGCAGAGGCAAAGAATATGACTGCACTATCGGATTGAGCGGTGGTGTCGATAGCACATTAGTGGCATACCGGGTAAAGCAACTGGGTTTAAGGCCGCTGGCTATTCACCTGGATAATGGATGGGATTCCGAGATGTCTGTTGCAAACATTGAACAGATAGTTAAGAAGCTGGAGATCGACCTGTACACCTATGTAATTGACTGGGAAGAGTTCAGGGACATGCAGGTTGCCTTTTTCAAGTCTTCCATCAGCAATATCGAGATACCCACGGACCATGCCATCTGGGCGCTGATAGTGAAAGCAGCAACCGAAAGAGATATCAAATATTTCATCAGCGGTCACAACCTTTCTACCGAGGGTGTCCTGCCGAGGAGCTGGGGCTATGATGCGTTCGATTTAAAATTTATACGTGCGATCCAGCGCAAATTCGGCACAGTTGAGATTAAGTCCCTTCCCCAACTCCGCTTGATGCCCAGGCTGTATTACATATACCTGCAAAATGTAAAAGCCGTTCGTCTGCTCGATTATATGGACTATAACAGGAATGAGGCAAAGCGATTGCTCGAGAGAGAAATCGGTTGGCGAGACTATGGCGGCAAGCATTATGAGTCCGTTTTCACACGGTTTTTCCAGGGGTATATCCTTCCTCGAAAATTCGGCATCGACAAAAGGCGGGCTCATCTGTCAGCATTGATTTGTTCAGGCCAGATGAAGCGCTCTGAAGCCCTGGAGATCATTGCGAGTGATCCCTATCCCAGCGTTGAGATGATGCGTGAAGACAGGGAATACGTGATCAAGAAGCTGGGCCTCAGCGAAGCCGAATTTGACCAGATAATGGCTGCGCCGGTCAAAAGCTACAGGGACTACCCGAATGACAATGCGGTGCGGCAAGCATTGCTTGCAATATATCGCTTAAAGGTAAATATTAGTGATATGTTTTCCCGTAATTAGTAGTTGTAAATCCAGTGGATACATGAAGAATAGATCGACACGCCTGTGAGTCGATCGTTACTATGAAAATACTGATGTTAGTAGCAAATTCAATAACTACCGACCCGCGTAGTTACAATGAGGCGCAGGCGCTAATCAAAGATGGGCATCGGCTAACTATCATTGGCTGGGACAGGGAGAAACAGCATCCCTACAGGCAAACATGGGATGGAATCGACGTGCTCCGCCCGAGGATTTGTCTGTCGCCTAAATTTGGATTAGGTTTGCCGCCGTGGCACATCTTTCATATGTTAATCTGGCAATGGAAGGCCTACCGGGCGGCTGTGAATATCAATAAGGAAAGCGCTATCGACGCGGTTCATTGCCATTTCCTCGATACTCTGCCGATCGGCATTCTGCTTAAGCGGAAGCCTGGCATACCTTTAGTCTATGATGCACGCGATATGTACGGCTATATGATGCAGGCTTCCTTCCCTCTCTGGGTAGCCAATATAATTGCCGGGATTGAGAAGCTGCTGGTATCTAAATCCGACGTTGTCATCGCTGTGAGTGAGGTGATGAAGAGGTTTCTCAACAAAATGACCGACAGGCCGGTTACTATCATCATGAATTGCAAGACTTTGCAAAGCCGGGAATATATACGGCGGGACAAAGAGAGTAAATTCACACTGCTTTATATCGGTACATTACATAAAGCGCGGGCTCTGCCTCAGCTCATGCACGTGGTGGATGAGCTCCCGGACGTTCAATGCGTTATAGGTGGCATTGGCCAGGCCGGCTACATCGATACTCTGAGAGCGGAGTGCCTTAAAAGTCCGAATATCTCCTTTGTGGGTAAAGTTCCTTTGGACAGGGTTTTGCCAATGACTATGGAAGCCGACGTGATATTCTGCATGTTTGATCCTGCCAATCCCAATAATAGAATCGGCATGCCGAATAAGCTGTTTGAATCCATGGTCTGCGGCAGGCCGATAATCTGTACCTCGGGCATTTACTCCGGCGAATTGACTGACAAGGAGCAAATAGGTATGGCAGTAGAATATACGGAGGAAGCCTTAAAACAGGCTATAATCAAGCTTCGGGATAACCCCGATTTACGCGAGAGGTTGGGCAGAAACGCTTTGAGGGCAGCGGTCACCAAGTACAACTGGGAAAATGAGGGGAAAAAGCTGCAGCAGCTTTACAGAGATATCCAAATTTAACCGGCCTGATACGCATGCGCATAGTAGGCAAGGCGGTTTGTTGCTGAGGCTGGTGAGATAGTTGTTTATCGGTATTGGAGAAAGGCCTGGGCGCCCCCGTTGCAATAGATTCTGTTTATGTCAGTCAAGCCTTTTTGACCGAAGACGTCATCGACGCTGAAATATTGTCTAAGCCCTGCGCCGGCAGCGACAATGAACGTCAGTTTGTTTTTGGTAGTGTTCCAGGTTTTAAGAAAGATGAGGCTGTTATCCGGCAGTTTGCCGGCATCCTGTGTGAGCTGAAAAACCTTGCCCGGCACCTCACGAAATTTCAGAAACTTATCCGTATGATAGTCGACATATACTACGGTTGTATCATCGGTGTTCTGAGCCAGCCATCGGGCGGCGGCGTCATCCTGCCGGTAGAAAACACCGGCCAGGTCCAGGCGGTAGCTGCTCAGTGCAATTGAGTAGGGAGATTCTACCTTATAAGCAAATGACTGCCCGGTGACCTCGTATATGATGCCGGACGTGAACAGGAAATAGGGTACCAGGATCGCCAGCGCTATAAATTTCATGGCGCCCGGATTATCTTCTATGCAGGCCTGATCGGTTGGATGGGCTTGGTTTATAGCTGTTGCCCCACGCATTAAGCCGGTTATTCCCTGCCACAAGGACTTTACCCCCAGCCAGACGGCTTCACCACCTAATATACAGAAGGGCGCCAGCGTAATCAGTGCGATATGGTAAATTCTCGTGGTGTTGAGCGAGTCGGCAAAGTAAGGTACAAAGATACAGGCCAGTAATAGTAGTGCGCTGATTACACTCAGCGCAATATACTCGGCTGTAAACCTCAGATATCTTGGCCGGAGCACAAGCCTGAAGCAACCGATAATCATGAAAAGTTGGGTTACATATTGCAGTATCCTGAATCCCTGGCCAACCGGTGTGGCCTGGGCAAAATCAAGTCCCAATGCGGTCTGAATCAATTCATCGCGCCGGCTGAACTGAAGGAAGACGGGAGGTTCGCCGGGCGCAACCGATCCTGTCAGGCCAGGTATAAGCTTGACGAGGCCATCGGTAATTCCCGCTGTTTGCCAGGTACAGAGACCGCTTAATATATCCAGATTTACTCCTGAGGCAACGGTCCCGTACCATGCGAATCCGAAAAGAAAGTAAACAGCCGCCAGTGTTATCAGCACTATCGCCGGTAAAGCCTGTGTCCTTTTCATATCCGGCGGTAAGCCGCCCAGTTTTCCGACAAGCCAGCTCCAGGCCTTCTGTAAAACGTTGCTCCGTATAATGAAAGCCAACGGCAGTAAAAGCCCCATATAGATGAAGCCGAAAAACCCCAGGGCATAGTGGGATACAACGATTGACATGGCGAAAACACTGATGAGCGTAAGCTTTTGCCTCAGGCCGAGACTCCTTTCTACCAGGAGCAGTATGACCAGTACAAAAAATAGCTCGGCCACCTGCTGACGGCACAGCGCAATCATCTCCAGTGAAAAAGTGGGCACGGCGACGAAGAAAAAGGCGGATAAAAAAGCCTTCTTCGGGCTCATTTGCTGCTTGAAAATCAGGAAGAGGATTAAGGGCACCAGAGCGAAAAAGAGAGGATAAATTGCCTTAAATGTCCACAGGCCGTCGATGCCGAGAACCAGGGAATAAACCGGGGCTAATATATTGATGCTCAGGCATGAATTAATCGTGTTTGGAATTGCAGCGTCCCATAAGCCGGCATTTGCCACCAGCCGGTAATAGTCATATTCGATATAAATATCCTGGCCTACAAGGTAAGGGGACATCAACGTTGTCTGGTAGAGCAGGCACAGGCCGATGATGAAAATGGCAAACGGGTATAGGCGCGGCTGTATAAACTTGCCGAAGGCAGCCAGGACGAACAATCCGGCTACAGCAATTAAACATACGAGCAGAAGTATATTGTTCTGGTAAGAGTAAATCAAAGCTGCGCCAAGTATGGTCATTAAAAGCAGCAGGACAAGTAAAAGCACGGGCGGCAATTGCAGCTTTTCAGCCGGTATTGTTCGCTCAAGGCCTGCAAAGCTTCTATCACGTATAAAGGCGATAGCCATAAGTATCAGGATCAGCACTGATATAGAGGTGGTGACCGGCAGCAGTGTGATCGGTTGCGTGATACCTATTAGTGGGAGAAGGAAGTTAATAAATGCGCCGCTGAACATGAGGAAGGCGACGCTCAGGCCAACCGAATACACAAGGCCCTCGGTTGCGCCTATATTGTGGATTCTAAGCATTCTCAGGATAAGGGCGCCTGGGATGAAGGTGAGGAAAATGAATCCGGCAACCTGTCTCAGGACAGGAACATCCAGGCCTGAACTCGCCAATCCGACTAATCCGGCTGAAGCCAGCAACAGGCTGCCGGCAAGCACCAGCAGGTTCTTAAGCGGCCAATCGTTCAGTTTAATCATCTGATGTTTTTCAACCACACACTATTTCAGGTGGGCGATACAGGCTGATGCTTTATTAACAGCCTGTCGGCGATTACCTGGATGTAATAGCAGGGCACAAATAATATGGGAAGCGCCAATATTGCGACAACATTAAGTACCGCCCGGTCTGTGAGGTTGGTGAAATGGTACAGTACGATATAGTAGGAATCATGAAACAGGTATACTGCGTAAGAAGCTACGGCGCCCGCCGTTACAATGCGTTTAACCGAGGACGGCGGGGAACTAAGTGTGAGCAACCAGTAGACTGCTACGATTGTGGAGGTGATTAATATTATCCTGAAGATGGTCACCAGACCTACCTTAAACAGCAACCACGGGTTTATCCGGCTCATGTCACTCGGTAACACCGGCCCGTAGAAGATGACTATCCCGATACATACGAGTGAAACGACTGCTGAGAGTACTTTCCATTTAGTAAAATATTTTGTGTCAAAGAACTGCAGGCGTGACGCAACTATTCCCAGTATAAAAACGAAGAAGTATTCAAATACTCTACCGTCAAACAGGCCTGCAAATATCCTGATTGTCATGAGAAAAACGAATACAGCGATACTTGTGAATAGAATCGAATAAATATTTCTGCCGCAGGTGATAACAGGATACAGTAAATAGTATATCAGTATGGTACCCACGAACCAGTACGAGGAAATTTCGATCATGTACCGTGGTACAAATACCGATTGCAGTCCGCAGAAGTAAGCTACCATGGTCTGCCAGTTATAAAAATAGTGCGCCAACAGCCAGCTGATTAGTAGGGATAATATCAGGGCTATCCAATATAGAGGGTATATCCGTATACATCTTTTCTTAAGATACGGAATAATGTGATGTGCTGATAAGGGTTTTTCATTAATGGCCAGCAGGTAGCCGGATACGAAGAAAAACACTCCGAGCCCTATGATGCCAAGGTAGCTCCGGACTATATCCAGGCTTCCTACTCTGATAACGTGGCTGAGAACAACCAGCAGAATTGCCAGCAACCGCAAGAAATCAAATATCAGCAGCCTTTTTGAAACCATACATAACCATCCGCAGACGTTAACTCCAAATATGCGGCGAAAAATTTGATTGTTGTTAATACGGCCCCGGCTTTCTCTGCCTGCCCATCTGGCTGGCCACCTGCTTCTCGTCTGATGACCGGAACCACCCTGCGATTTTATAGATCAGCGGGGTTAAGCGTGAGTCCATCACCAGCCTTGCCAGGGCGTCGCTGTGGAACAACAACCCGGAAGCCCTGTCGATCAGCGTACTGCGTATGTGGAACTGCCTCCTGTATCTCTGCCAATCCGCATTAACCCCGATATCTTCCAAAGACAGTGAGCCCAGACCTGCTTTTGCCGCTACAGCTATATGCTTTACCTCACGGGGAGAAAAGCCCATCACAGCGGCGCCCAGCGCGTCCGCTGCTACGGTATTATCAGCTACTATAAGCATATCGGTTTTAACCGGCTCCCCGTACATGGGCCCATGCTCATCCAGGGCATGCGTCCCGTCTATCACGACTATCCTGGGCTTAAGGAGCGTGGCTATCAGCGCCAGCTTGTAAGCCAGGTCCTGATGCTGCAGGCACCTCATGGTATCCGGAACGCAGCCCCAGGAATTTTTCAAACTCAGGGTAATGGTAGTCATGGCGTGTACCTTCAAAACCGGCGCCGATATGAAGCAATCGATCCCCTCAAGCAGCAACTTCGGCAATCGAACTTTGACTCTTCTGCCTGAGATATCGCCCTCTATAGTTTCAGATGGCAGAGTGGACAGGCTGACCAATTCAACACCGGCCTCCCTGCATATCCGGTACATGTCGTGGCCTTCAAAGGCCTCTTCGGCCTTGAACGAATGATTGGCGCCATCGGATTCACCGAGTATTACTTTGCCGGCTTTGCTTTTAAGTATCTCCAACAGGCAGCGCAGGAGCTCGGGAGAGGTGGTGACTCCTTTTTTATGATAAGGGAATGTGAAGTTGGGCTTTAAAAAAACCGTGGAATTGCCGTTGACGTACCTGTCCCAGTTAACGTATTGCAGGCCACGCTCTAAAGTTGCCTTCAGGTCATCGCCGGTGTCAGCTATGTAAGCTCGATATCTGGTTTCACCGCCGGGATTCACTGGCTTTTTTCCTTAAGGCTCTGGATAACATCGATTAACTCGGTTGCCCTGTGCCTGAAAGTATGTTCTTTCAAGACACGTGCCCTGGCGTTGCGCCCGGCCCTCTCCCTTTCCTCTTTATCGGCCAGCAGCCGCCTGTATGTCTCAATTGCCTGCTCCGCGCTATCGATCACAAACAATTCCTTCCCGATGTCGAACCACTTTTCGATGCCGTTGTACGGCTGTGAAACGATGCAACTGCCGAAGGCGGCCAGCTCAAACGGCCTGGAGGTCGACGAGGCGAAAATACTGGTATGCGACCACCTGGTGATATTGAGGTTGATCTTGCTGCGGCAGCAGAATTGCCTCCACTGGCTGTAGGAAAGGTCGCCGACCATCTTCGCCCTGCCTAAATCCATGGCGAAATTCCCCCCGGCGACGGCAAAACTCACATCCGGCATCTCCCGGCTGGGTATGCTGATCATTTTCTCCATCCATTCCTCGCGGAAATCGCTGCCGTAGCCGAAAAAGGATATATCGATATCCTTTTCCATCTCTGCGGGCGTCACCAGGTCGGGGTCGATGCCGTAGTACAGCGCGTGTACATTTTTAGCTCCCATCTCTTGCAGGTCGGGTATGACACCGGCTGAGTTGGTAAAAAAGGCATCGTACTCGGAGGGATCGGCCCCCTCGTAATAGTTGAATTTGAATCCCCGGCTGATTGTGTATTTGGGCAAAATGGTCGGCATGTCACCATCGTAATATACGACAGGGATGCCGAATTCCCTCCTGATCCTGGCCGGTATCCCGTTGATGTGGTTGAGGGGTATGCTCATCAGGAATAACAGGTCGAAGCCGGCTTCCTTCTTCAGGATCTGCACCAGGTGCTTCTCCCACCTGGGTTTAATATAATGCTTTATAATCTGGTTCGCGATGGGCGTTACCACTGTCTTCCGGCTGGGCGATTTGCCACCGCGCTTGCGGCTTTCCAGGAACGAGTTGTAAATGATGCTTTCCCGTTCGCACGGATTATCATATGTTTTCCACCACAGGCTTTCTACAGGCTTGCCCAGGTAGGGGATAACGGTAACCTCATTTCCCGTCTCATACAGGGCTTTCAAAAGCTGCCACCAGGCCGGAGTGCAGCCGAGCTTGTTCTTAAGATCGATAGTGGAGGCCATGACCAGGATTTTCATACGTTCCACCTTCGTTCAAGCATGTTTCCGGCCGCATAACCTTCTTTAAATATTCTCAAGCTCGTCAAATCTGCCCCGGGCCCAGTCGTATGTCCTTTTTAGCCCTTCTTCGAGGCTTACGCGAGGTTCCCAGCCCAGGACTTTTTTAACCAGGGTCAGGTCGGCGTTCCTGCCGCGCACGCCCTGCGGTCTGGTTAAATCGTGCTTGATCTCGATTTTCTTGCCCGATATCTTGATCGTAATCCCGGCCAGTTCGTCTATAGTGACTAAACGGTCCGAGCCGATATTAATCGCCCCTGTGTAATCTGATTCCATAAGCCTGAGCACGGCCTCGATGCAGTCATCTATATATAAAAAGCTTCTGGTCTGTTTGCCGTCTCCCCAGACTACATAATCCTGGTCGGGATATTTGAGCGCCTTCATAATCAAGTGACACGGCGCCTTGCCCTTTTGCTTGTCAAAGGCTGTATAGACTTCGCCGTAGATATTGTGGAACCTGGCAACCCTGATATTCATGCCGTAGTCGGTGCGGTAGGCCTCGCAGAGTTTTTCCGTAAATATCTTCTCCCAGCCGTAAAACTGGTCAGGGTCGGCCGGGAAAGCATCATCCTCTTTGAGCGGTACCACTTTCGAGTCTTTCTGGAGGTACTCAGGGTAAACGCATGCCGACGAGCTGTAGAAATACCCGGTCACTTTATTTTCGTGGGCAGCCTGGAGCATGTTGGCATTTATCAATATGTTATCCCGCATGATGTCGGCCCCGATGCTGGTGATGTATCCTATGCCGCCCATGTTGGCCGCAAACTGAAAAACGTAATCTATGCCTTTGGTCATCTTCAGGCAGTTCTTCTTTTCGCGCAGGTCTTCATTACGAAAATCGATCTTGTTTTTGATGTCCTTAATGTTGTTGAGAGACCCGCCGGAAAGGTTATCCACTGCTCTGACCCTGGCGCCTTTGCCTAACAGGGTCCTGGCCATATGCGAACCTATCAGGCCGGCCCCGCCCGCTACTAATACTCTGCTATTGGTCCAATCCAAAGGTAACCTCCTTTACAGCATCGGCTGATACTCTGCGTTGTACATCTAGGTAATAGCCATAAAAAAACCTGGGAGATTTGGCTTGAACTGGTTTGCAGGCATCGCCTGATGTGTAATCTGATGACCGGGGATAATTATAGCACATGTTTTTCTCTGCATAGTTCCACCGCGGCGCGCAATTGTATCACGCTCCATGCAACTCCCAGTCCATGTGTGATGGGATTCATGGTTGAGCTCCGGTCGTGGTATAAGCAGGACACCGGGACCTCTACGATTCTCAGCCTGTTTTTTCTGGCCTTGACCAGCACTTCTATGCTGAAGCTGAAATCAGCGCGGGTGATATCTATCATTTCGAGCAGTCTCCGACTATGAGAGCGGAAACAGCTCTGGGAATCGGTTATTCCGGCCTTTGAGCCGGTGTTATAAAGCCAGGTTATGATATTAATACCCAAATTACGGTAGGGCGGCATATTGGTCGAGGGATTTACAAAACGCGATCCAATCGCCAGGTCGGCTTCTCCATCCAGCAGGGGCTTGATCAGTACGGGGATTTCCGCCGCATCGTGCTGCCCATCGCCGTCAAGTGTTACCACAATATCCGCTCCTTCCTTTAAGGCAGCCAGGAAACCCGTGCGCGTCGCCGCGCCGGCGCCGCGCCTTCTCTCGTGTCTGATTACATGGGCCCCGGCACGCCGCGCGACTTCTTCTGTACCATCGCTGGAACCATCGTCAATGACGAAGACCTTGTCGGCATGCTCTCTTGCTTGGGCAACGATGCCGCCTATGAAAGCTGCTTCATTCAAGCAGGGGATTACGGCGATGATTTTCATTCCGGTTACCTGACCGTCACCGATTTGGCCAGGTTGCGCGGCATATCGGGATTGTGGCCCCGCCTGGTGGCCATGTGATAGGCCAGCAGCTGCAGCGGCACGACCGCCACGATGGGGTAGAGCAGGTCGTGCACCTTGGGGATCCTGATCCAGTGGTCGTAGATCTCGTTGTTTACATCGGAGACCGCTATTATCTTTGCCCCCCTGGCCTTGGCCTCGATGGCGTTGCCCAGTGTCTCATTGTAGGTGTAGTCCCCGGGACAGATCACCAGCACCGGCGTGCCCTCCTCGATCAGCGAAAGCGTGCCGTGCTTGAGCTCGCCGGCGGGCATGCCCTCGGCATGGATATAGGATATCTCCTTCAGCTTCAACGCCCCCTCAGAAGCTATGGCGAAATTGATGCCGCGGGCGATATAATAAAAGTCGTTCTTGTCGTGGTAAGTTTGCGTGATCCTGGCTATCTCGTCGTTGTTCCAGTCGATGGCCCTGGCCACCTGCCGGCTGACCTTGCGTATGTTGTCGACCGCCATGCCGAACGAATGCACCATGGAAAAAGCAAGCAGGTAAAAGACGGCCAGCTGGTTGAGGAACGACTTGGTGGCGGCCACTCCGATCTCGGGGCCGCAGTTCAGGTACAGGACATTGTGGCTGAGCTCGCCCAGCAGCGACTGGGGCCGGTTGATGACCGAGACTATCCTGGCGCCCGCCTTGCGCGCCAGCTCCACGCCGTCGATCACGTCAAGGGTCTCGCCGCTCTGCGATATGGCCAGCACCAGCGTGTTCCTGTCCACCGAGTCGGCGAAGTACTGGAACTCCGACGCCATCACCACCTCGCAGAACTTCTTGCCCACGCTGGAGAAGAGGTAGCGGCCCACCAGGGCGGCGTAACGCGAGGAACCGCAGGCCGTGACTATGATCTGGTCGGCCCTCAGCATATCCAGCG
>Ga0268277_1000454_pt1 | contig 32665 bp, 23 predicted proteins | sample saktaG_5_FD_190132 | JGI IMG/M metagenome (GOLD analysis project Ga0268277, IMG submission 190132) | Saline water microbial communities from Sakinaw Lake, British Columbia, Canada - sak_2010_1_5_50m | ecosystem: Environmental > Aquatic > Non-marine Saline and Alkaline > Saline ... | reverse complement strand
GTACACAGGCGGCACCACCGGCCTGCCCAAGGGCGCGGAGCTCACTCACCGCAACGTGGTTTCGCAGATGGTACAGGTCACCCGCTGGCTGGATACACCCATGGGGGAGCAGGTAGGCCTGACCGCGATGCCTCTCTTCCACATAGCCGGGCTTGTGATGTCGCTGGCCATGTTCTCCAAGGGGCTCACTCAGGTGTCCGTGCCCAACCCGCGCGACCAGAAGTTCATTATCAAGTGGATGAAGAAGACCAGGCCAAACCTCATCGGCAACGTCCCCACCGTCTTCCTGGAGTTGCTCAAGCAACCCGACTTTCGCAGCTATGATTTTTCCGGGGTCCAGTATGTAGTCAGTGGGGCCGCGCCCTTCCCTCCGGAATATATCAAGGAATTTGAGAGCGTCGTGGGCGAAAGCAAGCTGGTCGAGGTATACGGGCTGACGGAGACCAGCGCTATCGTAACGGCCGGGCCGCTTTTCGGTAAAAAGAAGCCGGGTTCGGTTGGGCTGCCGTTATCCGATACCGAGATCAGGATAGTCGACCCTGCCACGGGCGAGGTCATGCCTTTTGGCGAACCGGGCGAGATACTCATTAAAGGGCCACAGGTGTTCACCAAAGGCTATTTCAATAAGCCGGAGGAGACGGCCAAGGTACTGAGTAACGGCTGGTTTCGCACGGGTGATATCGGCCAGATGGATGAGGAGGGCTACCTGTTCGTGGTGGACCGTCTTAAGGACATGGTCAACGTCTCCGGTTTCAAGGTGTTCACCCGCCAGCTTGATGATATTATCTGCGAGTTTCCCGATGTTGACATGGGCGCCAGTGTAGGCATTCCTGATCCCGACCGGCCGGGCTCTGAGATGGTGGCCTCGGCGATCGTGCTCAAGCCGGGCATCGAGAAAAACGACGAGGAGAAGAAGAAGATCACCGATTACCTGCGCGGGCGGGTTGCTCCATACAAGGTGCCTAAAAAGATCATCTTCATGGACCAGCTTCCCACATCCGCCATCGGCAAGGTGCTCAAGCGCGAGCTGCGCAGCCAGATGGCCAAAATTGCTGATAAGTAGGGACGTCCCTTAGTACTAATGGGCTATTGTGCTAACCGGGTTTGCGGTGTAAGATAAGTGCCCAATTATAATAAATGGAGGTATTTATTATGCAGCATTTTCGTTTGTACTCATTCCTGGCACTGATGATTGTCATATCCATGGCAATTACATCCGGCTGCAGCCAGGTAACTACGCCGGATCAGGCGCCCGCCGTACCTGAGGTTCCGGCCGCACCGGGAGTTACCACGGCTCCTGTGACGGCGCCCGTTGCTGGAGCCACTGACCTGGTGATAAATAAGGTGTGGCTCGAGGGATTGATGGTTAAATATTCGGTCAAGAACGTGGGAGCTACTGATTCGCCGCAAACATACACGTATATCTATGTGGATGACATCCAGCCGGCTATGGGCGGCTCCGGCTTCGTCGACGTTTTGAAGCCGGGAGAGGAGAAGTCGCTTGAGTTCTCCAACTATGAATGGCCATATGGCAAAATCTCTAGTGAAGGGCAAGGTCAGGTTCAAGTTAACGCTGCAGGTTATGTCGATCTACCTCTGCAGAGCAACAAGGTCAAGGTATGCGCCGATGCAAAGAACGAAGCCGCCGAGGCGATTGAGACCAACAACTGCAAGGTAATGCTGTTCGGCGTGTTATGGGATTACGACCTGCTGCGCGTGGCCAACCTGGCTCTGTGGAGAAACAACGATGGAAACTACCCCGAGCCCGGCAGCGAGAACAACCTGAATGGCGCCCATTTCCAGATACCCAATGTTGATATGGAAGTGACGCCGCAACTGGAGGTGATACCAAAGCAGGTGCCGCAGGGTTGGATGCAGGGCATCTGGGGCTATTTTTACTCCGACCAGTATGGTTCTCCGAGTATGGCAGCCATTAAGATTCCTGCCAAATTGCATTTTGTGGCCAGGGTTGGCCTGGCGCGCAATGCAACAGGAAGTGACGGTGTTACTTTCAAAGTCGGCCTTAAGGATCTCAACGATACCGTTACCTGGGTAGGCAGCAAAAAAGCAACTACGCCCGGATCCTTCGCGGACTGGGATATCAACCTGAGCGACTACGAGGGACAGAAGTATTCTATCGTCCTGCGTGTGGAAGCCGGTGATTCCCCCGTTAACGACTTTGCCATCTGGAATCAGGCAAGGCTAATTCAGGTAAACGACTAGCCCTCTTTAATACCGGGGCCGATGCCCTTGCGGGCAAATAATATAAATGACATTGCGAGTCCAAAAGACTCGCAATGTCATTTATTAATCGCTTTAAAAATCCTTGATAACCAAGATATTTCAGTCCCCTTAAACATCAGAGGTCATATCGTAATTAACCACCGGGCTGCGCCGGAAGCCCAGGTTTTCCACAGCCTTACGAAGCTTCTCATTTTTTTCCGGGAATATGGCGCGCACGATATATATGCCCTCGTCATGGCATTTATCCAGTATCTCATTGACAAGCCGCCTGCCGACACCCTGCCCACGATGCTCTTCAGCAATATCGATGGCATTGATAACACAGAACTCGCTGAAAGGCATCCCCATATACATCAGGCGGGCGAGCACAAACCCTACAACTTTATTGCTAATCTCCGCTACAAAGCTGAAGTCGAGTGGGCCACCGGGATCAAGGGATACCATATCCTTATAGGTTATCTCGCTCTTACCTCCACCAATTTTTTTATCGAGATCTATAACAACTTCGATGTCTGTCCTGGTCATGCGGCGGATCGTGACCTTTTCATTCTCGATCGTGCCCATTGCACCACCTCCTCAAACAATAATCAAGATCGCATGATAATACCCTGTCGCCACGTGACTGTCAATTACTTCTTGAAGCTCTAAAAGCCCGGTGGGTCATTCTTACAGGCGGTGACTATGAACCGGCAAATCCGGCTTCCGTCTGAGCAATTTTTATCGACAAAATGTTGCCCCGCGGCGCTCTTTCAAGATAACATGTGTACCTAAGGCCCATATATCCCGGATATTGGTAAGGGGGGTACTTACACGACATGAAAGAGACATGGTTACCATTAATTTCTGCCATATTAATGGCTATGTTAATCGTAGTGGCCGCCGGCTGCGCCGGCCCTGTGAAAAATGAAAAGCAACTGAAGTCAGCTACGGAAAACCTGCAGGTTATTATCCAGTCCAAGCTGCTTAACCTGGACAACGCCGTTGCGGACGCCGCTGAAAAAATCGCAAAAAGCGGGCTGCAGGGCGAGGAGACGCGGGGAATATTGAACGGGCTTTGCAGGAAATACCCCTACCTGACGGACTGCTCGACCTCCGATCCTCAGGGCAGGATGGTCAGCGTGGCGACGGAGGCATACCGCCGTTACGAGGGAACTGAGACCGCCACCACGGAGGCCTCGATAACGTTCTTCGAGGATTTCGCTGAAAACAGGAAGCCCATGCTGAGCAATGTCTTCAGGGCGGTTGAGGGTATTGATGCCGTGGTGCTGGTCCGGCCGGTGATCACAGACGATGCTGAATTGCTGGGTATGGTCAGCGCCCTGTTCAAACCCGGGGACTTGCTGGCAAGGACCATTGCTCCCGCTGCAGAGACAAGGGCCATAAAAGTCAATGTCATGCAACTTGACGGCATGGTAATTTACTGCTCGACGGGCACCGAGACCGGCAAGAACGTGCTGACCGATCCATCATATAAAAATTACCCCGAATTGATCTCACAGGCTGAGATAATTGCGGCGCAGAAGACAGGCACGGGCGGCTACATGTATCCCGACGCTGCAACGGGAAAGATAGTGAAAAAAACGGTATACTGGACCAGCGTCGGATTGCATGGCACTGAGTGGCGGCTGGTATCGATCGTTGAACTGGGAGGCTGAAGTCTGCGGGAGTAAGAGTATCGCCATCAGGATACTCTTTTTAGCGTTTTTCTAAATCATCCAGCGTCATTCCCTGAGCTTTGAGATGTATGTTCAGGCGGTCTATCGGCTCAAGCCTGGTTGGAGACTCAATCGTATATACCAGGTCACTATTGTATAAGCGTGCATAGTTAGCCAGGCTGAGTTGACCGGTAGTGCTCATATACCACAGGCCCCACATTGGGGCGTCAATAAGGCCATCGTCCGTTTTAAGTATGACCATATTGACGTTTTGCTCGGCCTGGTAGCCCATATCTTTGAGGGATTGGATTATCTTCCTGCTCAGCTTCTGGTCGGGCATTGCATACTGGTAAAGGTAGAACCCCGTGGCGTCAGGATCTTCATGATGGTCGAGAAACAGGTCATAGCGGTTTTGCTTGAGGTAGCCGGACATTATCCTGGCTTCCTGGGTTGCCATCGTGGCAAAATCCCGGTGAATGTCTTTGCCATCGCGATTGAAGCGGATGTCGTGGCTCCATCCCCAGGGATTGGCGATGGGCACTATCTCAAATGAAATATCCGGATATAAGGATGGGTCATGAGCAATCGATTCTATGAACTGTGCCAGCGCTTCCGCCCCGGCTGGTTCGTTGCCGTGTATCGCCCCTTCGAGGAAAACCTTGTACTTAGATCCGGAGCGGTTTGCTATGGAGTACAGCTTCAGCGGGGCTGTAAAGTCGCCGTATGCTACCTGGCCCAGGGTTTTAACCTGTATAAATGATTGAGGCGCGACGGCATCGTCCAGCCGCTGGTAAAAAGCAGCGATGTCGCGCACTACAGGCGTATTCAGGGACAGAGGCTCCCTGCCTCCACTGGCGCAGGAAAGCGATATTGCTGCACAAAGTATGAAAGCCAGTGAAAAAGTGAATCTCGGTATCCAGTGCCTCATGACTTCACCATTCCTGTTAATATGGGATTCCGCATTTTAAATAACGATGATGCATCCTGATCATGATCGCTGTTGCCACTAAGAGTAGGTCAATCGCGCCTGGCTGTCAATCTTCATCCCGGAGTTACTTCTTGAAACATGACTTCTTGTGGCCCTCGCAGCATGGTGGGTCATTCTTACAGGAGGTGACTATGAACCGGCAAATCCGGTTTCCATCTGAGCAATCTTTGCCGTCAAAATGTCGGCAAACCGGTTGGTTTGGATACGCGCCTGGAGGGATTCGAACCCACGACCCCCGGTTCCGAAGACCGATGCTCTGGTCCGCTGAGCTACAGGCGCATGACGAAAAATGAAGCTAAAATCGGGCTATTAGCGTTTTTTACAAATTAACATAAAGTTAAAAAGCTAACCGATAGCTAACCAAATTATTTAATGGCCTCATTTTTAATCGAAGTATACGCGTTGGTAAAAGCATCGTCAAAGCTCTGCGCTGCCGCTTGCTGGAGTCCCGGCGCCACGTGGCTGTAGGTATCCAATGTCACCGATATATTTGCGTGCCCCAACCTCTCCTGTACTATCTTTGGATGCACCTGCTGCTTGAGCATAATCGATGCGTGCGTATGCCTGGCGTCGTGCAACCTGATAGGTTTTAAACCGGCCTTGCGTACTATCTTTATCCATGCATGGGTTATCGAGTTCGGCAGGTAAGGTTTCCCGTCAAGGTGGCAAAAAACCAAGTCCTCATCTGATAGCTGTGAATTTAGCAGCATCCTGTCTGCAACGCATGTTTTGTGGTGCTCGCTAAGTACCATGAATGTCGAAGGTGTTAAGGCAATAGCGCGCCTGCCTTTGGCGGTCTTGGTTGGCCTGTAGATAATCTTTCCACCCTTGAGGCAATGCAGGCTGCGGCTCACGTATATCTGGCTTAATATGAAATCTACGTCGCTCCACCTCAAGGCCAGTAGTTCCGACCGCCTCATTCCTGTGAATAGGGTTGTATAGAACAGCGCATAATACGGCGTATGCTTGGCTTCTTCCAAGAATCTTGTCACTTCACTTTCATCCCACGTCTGCATATCCTTACGCTGTATGCGTGGTGTTGTCACGGAGTCGGCCACGTTACGCGGCAATATATCCCATGAAACAGCGGTTCCTAATGCCTTGTGGAGTAAAGTGTGATGGTGTCTTATGGTCACATTGCTCAGGCCCGATGAAATTTTCTCGGAATAATATCTCTGCAGATGCTCGGCTTTAAGCTGTGTCAGGGTTATATTGCCCAGAGCCGGCATCAGGTGCTTACGCATGATATGCTCGTAGCCTTCAGCGGAGCGTGGTGAGAGGTTGGGTTGCACATAATCTTTCAGCCATCTCTCCAAATAATCGTGCAGCGTGGTCCGCGCAGGTTTGATAAAGGCTCCGGAATCAATCTGGTGCAGCAGCGCAGCCAACCGCCTCTCGGCGTCCTTCTTAGTCCCTTTGACTGCAATCCACTGCTGTTTGCGCTTGCCAGTAACTGGATCACGGCCAAGATTAAGTACGACCGAATAGCTGCCCTTGTATCTTTTTATTATGTGCCCCCTCATAGCTGGCCTCCTTTATTATCACTTTTCTTGTTTTTCTTATTCTTAGATATTGTTTTCAGTGTATTCTCTAATGCTGCCATATGTATTCCGATTCTAAACGGAGAGGGCATCTGCCCCTGCCCCACTCTTCCCATGTCATCCAATAGCATGAGATCGAGTTTCGTGGAGCTAGGTTCCACATCAAGAAGCTCGTTAATTTTTTGCTCAAGTGCGAAAGCAATAGCATATCTCTCGAGAAAATGTATGCCTATTAAATCAATCAAATTGCATAGTCTAGCGACCCACAGGATTTCTCGAATGGAAAGTGGTTTGGTATTTGATTCTGCAATCTGCGATCCTGACACATCTGATTGATTGTCAGTTTGTTGTACAGGATGCTTGTAATAAACAGCCAGGACTATAGGTAAGGCAGCTGGATCAATGTGGTGATTTACAAGGCACCCGATGGACCATGGGCGATCAAGCTCAACGGGGGCATGATTTCTCGCTTCTGATATTATTTTTATTATCGTCTCTTCGTGTGGAGGCTTGTCCAAACTTTCGAACAGTCGCTTAGCCAGAACGTTCCTGTTTACCCATCTGTTTCCCAAAGCTTCTTGATAAATTATTTTCTTCGTGGCCACTGATATTTTGGGGCCTCTTTTTCCAGCCATTTTTGAAATGTTCCTCCTAATACGACTATTAGTTCCTTGATACGGTATAAATGTACTTTTACTATTAATATAAACAATTTAATTATTGCTGTCAACAGGAGGAACGTATGTTTACCAATAGGATCAAGGAATATCGAGAGAAGTTAGGCATCACGCAGGTTGAACTTGCGCGCAGGGCTCGTGTGGCATCGTCCAATGTCAGCAGCCTTGAGAGGGGGCAAATTGCACCATGGCCGAAGATTAAGCGCGCGCTGGCTAGAGTATTGAAGACAACGCCAGAAGAATTATTTCCGGAGGTTAATGAATAATGGTCGCTGGCAGCTTAACAATGACAATACCAGAAGTAGCCAAAGCCCTGGGGATAAGCAGAGGCCTGGCATACGAATTAGCTAAGCAAGGCAAATTACCTGTCAAGGTGCTGAAACTTGGTGAAAAGCGGATGGTAGTCCCGAGACAGGCAGTTGAGGCTTTGCTTACTGATTCAGAAGGTAATAAGGATCGGTAAGATGGCGCAAGTATCAAGTATCAAGACCCGAAAAATCCGCACCTTTGATGATTTCCTTGAACTATTGCAGGACGTCACGCAGACGGGGGCCAGAAAATTTACGTCCAAATGCCCTGCACATAATAACAATAATAAGCGACTCAATATTACACCTGAAAAAGGAAAGATTTTCCTTCGATGCGAGGGAGGGTGTCTGCCTGAAAATGTTGTTAGCGCAATGGGATTGACAATGGATGACCTGAACTTGAACGGTCACGGCTTCGGGGAAATCGACGAAAACTGGATTATGCCGCAAGAAAGCGCGAAGCCAAATGGATTGGCAAGTGGATCAAAGGAAGCCAGGCAACCTACAACCACTCAGAGTACTGGTAAAAAAGCCAATAAAACCGCTATTAGACCTAGTGTGAACAACGATGAAACACAGCTTGAGGCGCGGGCCAACACCTATCAGGACCCGACGCCTTCAACTTCCGTTGGAACCGATGGGACGGTGCCTGATAAAACAATACCGTCCGAACTCATACCGGGCGATAAGTTATTAGACATGGTTTCTGAGTTTCTACTCAAATATGTGGTTCTGACCAATGCGCAGGCAAATACAGTGGCCCTGTGGATTGCCCATACACACGCCTTTAGCGCTGCGGAAACTACGCCATATCTGCAAATCACATCACCTGAGAAGCAATGCGGGAAAACCCGGCTGCTGGAAGTCTTAGTGTTGATGGTTAAACGGCCCTGGTTCACAGGGCGCGTTACATCCGCAGTGCTCGCACGCAAGGTAGACAAAGACGAGCCGACTTTGCTGTTGGACGAATCCGATGCAGCCTTCGGTGGCGATAAGGAATACGCCGAAACCCTGAGAGGCATATTGAACACAGGCCACAGGCGTGGCGGGAAGTATTCGGTATGTACTGGCCAGGGTGCGAATATCAGCTTCACAGATTTGAGCACATTCTGTCCCAAGGCCATCGCCGGCATCGGGAAGCTGCCGGATACAGTCAGCGATCGTTCAATCCCTATCATCCTGAAACGTCGCATGTCTACGGAAACGATTGAGCGATTCCGCTACAGGAAAGTAGAACAACCAGGACATTTATTGAGGGACAACCTGGTCGCCCTGGCAGCGACTCTAAAATTGACAGGGGCCGAGCCGGAGCTGCCTCAGGAATTAGACGACCGCGCTGCCGATAGTTGGGAACCGCTGCTGGCCATCGCCGATGCAGTCGGTGGTGATTGGCCTGAGAAGGCAAGGGCAGCAGCCATCGAGTTGTCCTGTGGCGTAGTAAAGGATGACCAAAGCCTGGGTATCCGCTTGCTGACTGATATCAAGCATATCTTTGAAGAGAAGGGTGCGGACAGGCTCATATCTGCTGATCTATTGCAGGCACTCAACGCCATAGAAGATGCCCCCTGGGCAGATATTGACCACAAGCCACTGACCGCAAATAAGCTGGCCCGGTTGCTAAAGCCATACGGAGTTATGCCAAAGAATATCCGTCAGGGGAAAACTGTCCCAAAAGGCTATATTGCAGAGGAATTTGCTGATGCCTGGAGACGGTATGCTCCCGCTGTAACCTCCACTTCAACCGCTACAGCCGCTACATTAGCTACAAATCATGAGCGGAAAAATTCCGCTACAAATTCGGATAATTCTCAAAATGTAGCGGATAATCCCCAAATACAGCGTACACTCGAAAGTAGCGATGTAGCGGTTGAGAATTGGAGTAGAGAGAGGGTAGCGATTAACACCAGCAATGACGACCGCGGCCATCAGCCGAAGCCTCTTCCCTTGATTGCGCCTGCAGAGGATATCATCAAACTTTGGAACCGCCGAGGGTGTCCAGGTGACTGGAAAGAAGATGGCACGGATAACATCAGACTGCCTGAAGAATTGGAAGAAAGAAATATTCCCCAAAATACGATCGATGCAGTGAATAAATGGTATCTAAGTAATCTCAAAAAGGTAGATACTAATGATGAATAGAGCAACTTCTCCTAATGAATTACCTTGCTATGCGAATTGCGATGCTCCCCTATGCCCATTAGACTATGCCAATAATTCGCAGTGGTTCCCAGATGAAGATATTTGCAAGCTGCGTAGCTACAAACAGCTATCATGGATAAGGACGCAGCGCAAGATAAAACGTCTGCTTCTGCAAGGCAGGATATCAGGTGATGAAATCTGTTTCACTGTGCCAATGCTTCAGTCCGTAAAGGCTGTGCGCCGTCCCAGGGGCATGCGCCCGGAGGATATGTATAGAAATGGCGGCGGCCGGCCGTCTACAGCACGTCAATTTCGCGCGGACCTGCCAGATAACGGCCTTCGAAAAGAGGATGGCAGCAACTACCCTACTGATTCATCATCCGCAAATCTTTGGGTTAAAAATCAAGGCCTGTTGTAACCAAAAATACGGTAACACGAGGAACCGGATATAACAACAGTATTGACACATTTGGGACCAGATTAATAATGCGACAATATATCTCCTTACTGTGCACAGCAACGTGGCTTATAACCGTTTCAAGCAATAGCCTGATCAAAAATCAATCAATAACTGTAGTTGATTTACCTGTATCCTAACTCAGCTGCTTTATTGAAATCAGATATTGCCTGTTCAAATTTCCCTATCATTTGATACGCATTTGCTCTATTTGCGTAGGCTACCGCTATTGTAGGATCGAGTTCTATTGCCGCAGAAAAATCATCTATTGCTTTTAAATAATCTTGTTTAAAATAGCGAAGAGAGCCTCGACTTAGATATGCAGCAGCAAATTTCGGATCTATTTCCAATGCTTTTGAGTGGTCAGCCATTGCTCTGTCATAATCCCTATAATAGTAATATATAGCAAGTCCACGATTATTGTATGCCTGAGCTAATTCTGAGTCTAAAGATAGTGCGTGATCGTTATCAATGATTGCATTATAAAAGTCCTTTAGACCAATGTAAGCGCTGCCCCTATAGAAAAAAGCCATTGCATTCATCTGATCGAATTTAATTGCCTCAGATAAATCATCAATAGCCTTACGATATTCACCCCGTTCATTATATATGATTCCGCGATTAAGATATGCTAGTTCAATTGTTGGATCAAGTTTTATCGACTCTGTAAGATCACCAATAGCCATATATATCTGGCCTGTTTCAATATATGCAATTCCACGCCTATAATAATCTGCTGCAAGCTGTTTATTGAACTCATTCGTAGCAAGATCAGGATTTAAAATTGTTGCTTTAGTATAATCTGCGATAGCTCCGGTATAGTCACCATTTAAATGACTATCGTATCCACGACCCCGATAAGCTTCCGCAAGTTTGATATCAATCTCAGTCGTATTCAGTTTTAAACCTGGATCAAGTTCCTGTGCCGTTGTATATGCAATAATTGTAGCGTCCCATCGCTCTTGTTTTAAGAAGTTATCACCCTTTGCCACTTGCTCTTGCGCTGGACTTATGCAGCCCAATACTGATATCACAGATAACAGGAAACTACATAATGCCAGTGTCTTCAGCGCATAATATCTCATCATTCCCTCCGCGTATCAAGTACATTTTGGGGCATGAATTCAAAGTAATACTATTGCGGCGCACTTACTTGTGCCACAGTTCATCCCTCTTATCATAATCGATCAACGCCTTGCTGTAGTCCTCTTTGTGACCATAGGCCATCCCACGGTTGTGGTAAAACGTACCATCGTTTGGATCTAATTCAATAGCCTTAGTGAAATCAGAAATAGCTTTGTCGTAATCTGCCTTCTTGTCGTAGGCAAGCCCCCGGTCATTGTAAGCTATTGCAAACTTCGGATCTATTTCAACGGCCTTGGTGCAATCAGCTATAGTTTTGTCGTAGTCCCTAATATTGAAATACGCCCAACCACGGTTTTCGTAAGCCAATGCATAGTTTTGATCCATCGCTATTGCTTTACTATAATCAGATATGGCTTTGTCATATCCGCCATTATCACTGTAGTCGCTGCCACGAGTGTTGTATGCAGAGGCATCTGCCAAATCTGAGTCGCAATAGTAATAAATATCCTCAATATATTTCAATAATTCGGCAGAATACACATCTGCTGGCTTGAATTGAGCAAGTGCTTCGTGGTAATACCACTGCCCGTAAGAAGGTGCGGTGTTATATAGTCCGAGACCATTACCTCGAATTAATATCACACCCTTTTGAATCTCCGTTACATTCCATGAAGCATTTTCTTTATCCCAAACATTCTTAAATGTTTGTAATACTGGTAGTCCGGCATTGAGTTTTTTCGATATGCTAGCGCATTTGGTTGACCATTTAATTCGATCCTCAATGATTGCTATCTCGTTTCTTAATCCCTCCATTTTTTCAAACGAATATGGATTACCGTATTTATCAAGCATATCCCAACCTGTCCTCCAAGAACCATCTCCCAACTGTATCTTTTCAGCAGAGCCGTAACGTGGACGTATTTCGTCCTGTAATTCAAATAATCTATTTTGATGTGTGCCAATTTTGTTTGCTTCCAGCGAAAACAAATTCATATTTATTTTTAATACGGTTATATTATCGACAGTGCATAGATAGTTATACATCTGGCGGTTAATATTCTCCGGACTACATCCCATGAAGAGCAGCAATATTAGAATTTGATGCAATAGTATTAATCGGGTTCTCAACCGGCTCATTGATTACCTCCCGCATTGATATGAGTTGATCCGAAGCTCGATAATAGCGTGGCTATTACTCCCGTACATTCACTCGGTTTCGCATGTCAATTGGCACCTTAGCGATTTTCAATACTCATGAAGCTTGTATATGTTAGTATACTCTCGTTATTGGATTGTCTAAGCGTCGTTCCAGGAGGCTGGTCTCTTATTATTAATCGGTTTTGATAGTGGGCACAGCCCTAACCACAGCCATAGGCCCATCATATCCGATATTGTACATAATTTTAAACCCAAGTACTACTCAAAGTGACCTACCTATATGAGCCACGTTCATATATAGTTAACATTATTGAAAAATTCCAGAGCCGAGTTTGGGTTAAATCTGAATATTATATACTAAGATAATAAGATTTTACGTGTAGTCTCTCGTCGTCTGTCTCCCCTCTCTCCGTGCGCGCCGCCCCTCTCTCTCCTCTCTCCAGTTCCTACGTGACTATTACTACTAACTACTACTACTAACTACAATTGGCATTGCTCTGGTACATGCCAATTCCTATTTCATTTCCTGCTATGACTGATTTAAGATTGAGTTCGTTGTCGGGTACCAGCCCCCTGTTTATACCTGCTGATCATAGTCTACATGAGTCATATGTCATGGGTAACTGCGCCAACCCCCATGCACGTTGTATGGAAGGACAGCGGATAATATGCACCTTACCTGAAATCCACTTTGTCCGGCTCCGGCGGGCTTCGCCGGAACAAAGAGCATTTCATGGGGCGGTTATGAGGTAACTCGCAGCCGTCGCTTTGCAAATGTATACCTGCAAATTATGGTAAATGTCTTCATCGGTATACCATTGCAGCTCCGGCATGCTCGACATCTTCCGGTGCATATTATCTACTGTCATTTTATCGTGCCCCCACCTACCGTCCTACCGGATGGACGTCGGGTTACTTATCTTTCCAAGAAACGTACCCCCCGGCCCCCTCCCCACCTACGGGTTACTACCCTATAACACGTTCTTGTGATAATAGGAGTGTACGTTTTTTAGAATAAAGAACTGTTCATGCCAACCCCAGTTGGCATAATATACTGTAATTATTAAATTATTTGGATTGTAGATAAGAACGTTTACTGTTCTAATCGTGTGACTATTGATAACTTATTATATTGCGAGTGTAACGAGCTAATAATAACGTTGAATATTATGTTGATCCCCGTAGGGGATATCTTATTTATATCCGTAGGATATATATATTTAATACGTTGAGTATTAAATATATTTACGCGCGCGCACGTGCGCGAGATCCTGACTCACGCGATTTAATCTTGGTACCTGGTCTCAGGCCCTGTTGCGCAGGCGGTATCTCTAAATAGCGGTAATGCACAGGCACGCCGCGGCTTGCCATTGCTATATAATCGTACTGCCTACGTCGACAACGAGTCATAAGATGTAGGTGAGCATGGACGATATTATTCGTATTGCAACGGAATAAAAAGTCGAAAATTATCAGATATGAAACGTAGCTCAAAGCACCCGTTACCTTTTCCAGCTACGCATTATATCCCCGCTGTCTTGATGCGCAAGGGGCAAGGGCTGCGCCTAAAAGCAAAAATATTTTGGTAATGAGATAAATATTTGTTGCTTTTACCCCTTGCACTCATGGCTGCTGCCAACGACTGGCGGTTATGGCGTCCCGTTAAGAAAAAGTAAAGAGGAAGCTGAAAAGGAAGAACAGAGTGACAATAAAATATGTTGCTATGAGTAATAATTATGTTAAAACATTCAACGATGTGGCCCGCGTGTCTATATGTTGATAAGCAAAGTTGAATGTACTGTGGTAAATGGGTTATGTGTGCATGCTTTAATACTTATATGAAGAAATGGTAACATTGTAATTTAGAAGCGGTTGTTAAGAAGATGTCGATAACTGAGCACACGATAAACGACGCTCTCGCAGAGGCTCTTTCAGAGACCCGTAGTTTATGGCGTACAAAGGGCATCGTTAGATCTGAAAACCTCGGTTGCATCAAAGGCACCGCAGAGCAGCCGGACATCCTGGTAGTCGAACCGAGTGTATCCCCGGTCGTCGTCGAGACGGAGATCCTGCCGGCCCGGAGTTTGGAGAAAGATGCACTTCAACGGCTTGGACGGCAGCTACTACCTTCAGGTCGTCGCATATTGTCCTCTTTGGCTGTGATGCTGCCAGCCAGGCTGCGTAGATACTCAAGTGCCGCCCTCAAGAGGGAACTGTCTTCCGCTTCGGACTATGAAATGGCCCTCTATACGGGCGAGAATTCGAGGACGTATTTACGTTGGCCTCAGGCTGGCTGGTTACGCGGAAATATAGTCGATATGTCGGTTCTCATTCAGTCTGCTTCCATTCCCCCGGTGGTTATCGAGCAGGCGGCCGATAGTTTAGTCAGTGGTGTTAGCGAGGCTGCGGCATTATTGAGCGATATGGCTTATACCCATCCCGCAGCGATTAAGAAAATATGCGAGCAGCTTCGCCAGCAGGATGGCGAGCAAACATGGAGGATGGCCACGACTATACTGGCGAATGCCCTCGTATTCCATGAGAGCCTTGCCCGCGGTCCGGGGGACCTGGGCGATGTTCGAACATTGGATGAGATCAAGGCAATGGGCTTGGCAGCCATCAAGTCCGCCATCATTGAAGAATGGTACAAGATTCTCAAGGTCAATTATTGGCCGATTTTCGATATAGCCAGGCGCATCCTGGAGGTGATTCCCGCTGATAATGCAAAACCTTTGATTCGCCGCTTAATGATGACGTCAAGTGAGCTGATAGAAAACCGTTTAATGCGCTCACATGATTTGACGGGTGCTGTGTTCCAGCGCCTGATCGCAGACCGGAAGTTCCTTGCTGCTTACTACACTACCCCCGCGGCAGCAGCTCTGCTAGTAGGTCTTGCAATTCATCCGGACCGTACACCCGGACAGGGTTTGTGGTCGAATCCTGACGACGTTAAAAACTTGCGCATAGCCGATTTTGCCTGTGGTACCGGGACTCTTTTATCTACCGCGTACCAGCGCATTAGCCAATTGCATGAAGCGGCCGGCGGCAATGCTGAGGAGTTGCATCCGTCAATGATGGCTGCAGCTCTCGTAGGCTGTGACGTATTGCCTGCAGCGGCCCATTTGACTGCCTCCATGCTGGCCGGTGCGCACCCTACGGTCAATTACAACCAGAGTTCAATCATGACTGTGGCATATGGTCCACAGATGGGTGGTGGCGTGGCGCTAGGTTCTCTTGACCTATTAGATCCTCAGCGTCCGTTCGAAATAATCGCAATCACCGCCAAAGCTGTTGAGGGTATGGGTGAAAGAGAGCAAGAGCTTTGGTCATCCCTCCCACATGCTTCATTCGACCTCGTCATTATGAACCCGCCTTTCACAAGAGATACGGGTCAGGAAGCTGATAAAATCGGAACACCAAACGCAATGTTTGCTGCCTTCGGCTCCACTGCTGAACAACAACGAGTGATGGCATCAGCTACCGATCGTCTTCTACAAGGGACAAGCTACCATGGCAATGCTGGCGAGGCCAGTGCATTTCTCGTTCTTGCGGATCGTAAGCTAAAGAGAGATGGTGCTCTAGCGCTTGTAATGCCGCTTAGTCTATTGTCGGGTGATGCTTGGGCTGCCTCGCGGAAATTGCTCCGCAAATCCTATGGCGACCTCATCTTCATCTCGATTGCAGGTACCCATGACGACGAACTTTCCTTTTCTGCCGATACGGGTATGGGTGAGTGTTTGGTTATAGGTCGCAAGATGCAAAAGGAAAGCACGCGTGCCACATTCGTAGTGTTGAATGAGCAGCCCGCTTCTCCGCTTGTTGGCGCCAGCGCCGCGGTTCAGATAAATCTTGCCAGAACTGGAAACCTACGCAAATTGGAAGATGGGCCCGTAGGTGGAACTCCACTTCATTTTGGTGATGATTTAATCGGTTACGCAATTGACGCACCCCTCGCACCTGATGGTCCATGGCAGTTGGCTCGCATATCAGATGGCTCTCTCTCCCAAACAGCTTATCAGCTGAGTACCAATGGGTTAGTTTGGTTGCCCGGCTTGAACCAACGCAGTGCGAAAACAGTGTTCATTTCAGCTGTATCTAAAATTGGACAAGTCGGCCCTTATCATATGGACATTAACGCCAATACGTCGACCGGTGGAATTAGGGGTCCCTTCCAGATCGAGCGCCTAAAAACAACGGTAGCGCCAACGTATCCGGTTCTATGGTCTCATGATGCCAAGCGTGAGCGTTGCATGGAATTCGAGGCGGATAGTGAAGGAATTGTTCGTCAGGGTGCTACGGCTGCAGAAGATACCGCCGTGAGGAAAAAGGTAGACTACATTTATGGGACAGCATCTCACAGTCATTTCAATAGAGACTTTCGATTTAACAGCCAATCAACAGCTATACAGTTCACCAGTAGGCCTACCATTGGCGGCCGTGCCTGGCCATCAATTCTCCTCAATACCGCCGATCAGGAGAAGGCTCTTACATTGTGGGCAAATTCGTCCTTGGGGCTGCTATTGCATTGGTGGCATGCTAATAAACAGCAAGCGGGTCGGGGAAGCATTGGTGTATCTGCGCTGGGCTCGCTTCCGGTATTGGACGTTTCTAAACTCTCCAAAAAGGCGCTGTCAAAGGCAGTTGCCATCTTCGATGAGATGAAGAGCCGCGAGATGCGGCCAGTCAACGAGATAGACCACGACCCTGTCCGACATGAAATTGACTCCAGGCTTTGCACTGACGTGCTCGGTTTACCCGTGGAAATTACTTCTCCCGACGGTCCCCTGGCTTTACTTAGGCGGAAACTTGCTCTCGAACCATCCATACATGGCGGTAAGAAATGAGCTTTATTCGGTCGCGTGCAGTGTTATCAAGAATTATGCGACGTAATATTGTAGCCTTTATCATTTTATCTGCGGCAGTTTTTCTTTTGTCATGTAGCGACGCCAATATTAGTGCAGGCCTTTACAGTTACCTCATGGCTTTAACAGATAATCAGACTAGTATGTTGAAAGAAGGCATTGATAAGTACGAACCAGGAGCTGCCAAACTATCTGAATATCAGAGCGAACATGAAAGACTCACTCGATTTCTCTATTATGATCATGCAAGAGTGATACAGGATTTCATTAGGGATAAAGAAACAGGTGAATTAGTGGGAGTTACGGCTGGTGGGGTACCTATTGAAACATGGAAATCAAATGGCTTTGATTTGGAATCCAGGGTGACAGATTGGCCTATGAGATATTATTATAGACTGCATTTAAAGCCTGATTTTCGCGAAAAATACTCCAATGAAGCAATACGATTGAGTTATCTTATTATGAATGCTAAATGCTGTAATGACAGAGTAATTTACTTCAAAGAGGAATTAAGATTTATCAATATGACGTGCGGAATATGGGAAAGGGTAAAAGATAAATGGTCGGTGTCAAAATGTCAAGGTGGATATCTTGTATCTGGAGAGCATTTAGGTATTGATGAAAATCGTTTTGTTAAAGGTGCATGGTATTTTAACGCAAATACTAATGATTACTCGCCTGCGGATCATCTTTCTAACGCTCTGTATGTTAGATTAACTCGATCGACTGATTAAAGAAAGATGAAAATTATGTCTAATCAATATGGAACATACGTGATATATTAAATTCGGGCTGTCTTGAAAGTTTAATAACCAAGCACAACGCTATAGCATTGTCAGGTTATCTCAATGGCTCAATTATTTATTGGTTAAGGATTCTAAAAGGTCTTTTCTTAAGAGTGCTTTATTTGTAATCAGGAAAAAGCTAACATTTAGCTAACCAACTAAAAAGGACTGGCCATCACCAGATGGCACTCTACGAACAAATATCCTTTACCGCGATTAACACAGAAGTTCTAATTTGAACGTAAAATTACTGGTTGTGACATTCACTGTCAAATCCGAAGACCGATGCTCTGGTCCGCTGAGCTACAGGCGCATGATATTGAGGCCTCCATGGGCTGACGCCCGTCTGGCGCTGGATCTACAGCAGGAGGCAGTACGAAGTCTACATATTCTACCAGTTTATGAAAGAGCGCCTAATTTTTTGGCAAGCAATTCCCGTATTATTTTGGGATTGGCTTTGCCGCCCGAAGCCTGCATCACCTGGCCGATCAGAAAGCCCATGGCTTTACCCTGGCCGTTGCGGAGATCGGCTAAAGCCGCCGGCTGCTCGCTTAAAACCCTGTCAATCAGCGCATCGAGTGTGGCAGCATCGGAAACCTGCCGGAATCCACGGGCAGTGACGATCGCTTCCGGCGATTCATCGCTGTCAATTAGATGCGCAAGCACATCGCGCGCCGCGTTGGCGTTGATCTCGTTTTGCGCTAGCATCTTAAGCAGCACGGCCAAGCGGGCTGGGGTCACCCGCGAGTTGCCCAGCTCCAGTTTCCGCTCCCTGACCGCCGGTACCAGTTGCGTGGTCAGCCAGTGCATGGCTGTGCGCGGCGCAATACCCTGCCCGACCAGCGCTTCAAAATAGCCCGCGACCTCCGCATCGGAATTCAAAAACATGGCTTCTTCATTCGTCAGTCCGTACTGCTTCACAAAGCGCTCGGCCTTTACGGCGGGCATTTCAGGAAGACGCGAACGCATCTTCTCGATCCAGTCGTGCGATAATTCGATGACCGGGACCGCGGGGTCGGGGACACAGGGGCCTTCAAACTTGGCGCGCATCGGCAGCGTAACCTTTTTTTCAGGGTCCCACAGACGCGTATGCAGTATCACCGTTTCCCCGGCCTGCACGGCCGCGCTCTGGCGGCTAATCTCGTAGGCGATAGCGTCGCCCACGTGACGGATGGAATTCATGTTTTTGACTTCCACTTTGGTGTTCATCTGGTCGGTACCGCGCGGACGTATGGATATGTTGGCATCCACGCGCATCGTGCCGTTCTCCATGCTGCAATCTGATGACCCCACGGAACGCACCTGCGTGCGCAGCGCCCTGAGAAACTCCATCGCCTCATAGGGCGTGCGGAAATCAGGCTCCGTGACGATCTCCACCAGCGGCGAGCCCGCGCGGTTGAAGTCCACCAGGCTGATAGGAAGCCGCCCCTCCATCTCGTGCACCAGCTTGGCAACGTCTTCCTCCATGTGGATGTGATGGATGCGCAGCCTTTTGGGCTTGCCACTTTCATCCGTTATCTCGATGCCGCCGCCGCGCGATAGAGGAAGGTGGGCCTGGGATAACTGGAATCCTTTGGGCAGGTCGGGATAATAATAAACCTTCTGGTCGAAGGCGCTCCTGGGCTGGAGCTCAGCCCCCAGCCCCAGGCATAAAAGCGATGCTTTTTCCAGCGCCTCCTGGCTGAAACGCGGGATGGCGCCCGGAAACCACAGGCAGGTCGGACAGGTATTTACGTTGGGTTCGTCGCCGGGACGGTTGGGACAATCGCAAAACATTTTAGTTGCGCAGTTGAGCTCAGCATGGATTTCCAACCCGATGACCGCTTCAAATTCCAAGCTATTTGCCTCCCCGGCGCATATTCAGAAGGTATTCGCCCAGCGCCAGCAGACGCCCGTCGCTCAGCCTCGGCCCCGCCAGTTGAAATCCTGAGTGCGCCGCGCCTGGCGCCGGCGGCAGGTACAGCGCTGGCTGGCCTGTTACGCTGGCAAAAATCGTTGATGTGAATTGAGCGTAAGTATCGGCGAGCGATGCGGGGGTCCCGGATGGGTCATGGTCAACCAGCGGAAGTACCAGGAAGTCCGCTTGCGAAGTGAGACGCTGCATATCATTGAGCAGGCGCGCGCGGATGCGGCAGGCATCCTCGTACGCGTTGTAGCGCTCAAACTGAAAAAAAGCGCCCTGTAATAAATAGCCTTTCAACAGTAGGCCGAAGGCTGCGCCACGCGAGAGCAGGTACATGTCGTTCCAGTTTTTAGCGCCCGCTGCGCGCTGGCCGTAACGTACCGAATCATAGCGTCCCGCGCAGGATGACGCCTCCACGGAGCCGGCGATTTTGTGCACCAGGGAAAAGAGCGAGAAGTCGGGCAGTGACAGCTCCCGCAGGGAGAAGCCCGCTTTTTTCAGGTCATCGACCGATGCGCGGAACATCTTTTCCTGACCGGCGGGCAAATCAGCGAGCGCTTCAGTAATGAGGCCGATGGTTGTTTTTTTAGGGTCGACCTTTTGAGTGGAAAAATCCGGCGTCCCTTCATTGGGGAGCGAGAAATCCAGCTCGTCCGGGCCCGCAACTGCCTTCAGGATGTCCCGGATATTTCTCAGGCTGCCGGAAAGCACCCCGCAGCATTCCATGGACGGGATCAGGCCGATAAGGCCCAGGCGGGATATCAGTCCGTAGCTGGGTTTGAAACCGCAAACGGACGCGCGCTGAGCGGCCAGGCGGCTCTCGCCCATCAAGTCCAGAACCAGCTCCAAGTCGGCCTCCTTCTGTCGCAGCGCTTCGCCCGCGCTGCTGTCCTGCAGGCCGAAACCGAACTCACTCATGCGGGTCGAGCCGCATATATAGCCCCCGGCCTGGCGCAGCCGCTGCACAATGGTGGCGTCTTCCAGCGCTTTAAAATTGACCAGCGCGTTCGAGCCGGCCTCCGTCGGCCAGCCCGCCGCCGAGATATTGGGCTGGATGGCAATTCTCAAATCCTTTAAAAGGCCGCCCCCGGCGGCGGCCTCGGTATTGCGATAAACAAAAATCGAATCCTTCAATACGTTTCCCTTTATTCCAGTATGCTGGAGACCTTATAATAATTGCCCTTGACCCAGGGCGTGCTCTTGAGCAAGCGTCCTGTCTGTGACAGCTCCGAGCGTTTCTCTTCGGTCCCCGGACGCGTGCGGTTGGCGATAGGGGCCACCCCGTAGGCCGGCTCTTCTTTGCCAGCCTTTTGATGGGCCAGCGAAGCCAGATCGTCGGATTGTTTCAGTACCTCCTCTATTACGGGTCGCTCCCCGGCTGAGATGCCGATACGCGATACCCATGACAGGTGATCAATCTTATCTTCCTTTTCAGCTGTCCCGGGCAAAATGTCCTGGCCGCCCAGGTTCAACAGCCCCAGCTCGGCCAGCTGCTCGCGTTTCACCGTGGAGGGCGCGCCGGTGAGGGGACAGGCGGCGCTGCGGTTCTTGGGGAAAGCGATCACCTCGCGTATGGAGGGGGTTTGCAGGATCATCGACACGGTGCGGTCCATGCCCAGCGCCAGGCCGCCGTGCGGCGGCGCGCCGAAATCGAAAGCCCGCAGGAAAAAGCCGAATTTCTCCTTTGTTTCTTCTTCAGTCAGTCCCAGCGCGGCAAATATTTTACGCTGCAAGTCGCGGTCGTTGATGCGGATGCTGCCTCCGCCCAGCTCCTCACCGTTCATGACCAGGTCGTAGGCCCGTGAACGCAGCGCCAGTAGTTCTTCGATATTCTTAGGATCAAAATCGATACGGTCCGGCGCTGTAAACGGATGGTGGCTGGAGGTTACGCCTCCATCCTCGGTAGCCTCAAACAGCGGAAACTCTGTGACCCAGACCGGACAAAAGCTATCGGCGGGAATCAGGCCGAGACGGTTGGCCAGATGCAGGCGCAGCTGGCCGAGCGACGATGTGACAACGGCATACGAGGGATCGGCGATCATAATAAGGACGTCCCCGTCGGCGACGTCGAACCTTTTGCGCAGTTCCGCCAGTTCCTGGCTGCTGAAAAACTGGACTATATTGGATTCGAGTTTATTGCCCTCCGCGCGCATCCAGGTCATGCCCCTGGCGCCGAATGACGGCGCAATTTCCTTTGCATACTCATTTTGCAGTACGTTCTTGCTGAGCTTATCGGACTGGCCTTTAAGGTTGATGCCCTTGATGCAGCCGCCGCGCTGAAGTATCTGCTTGAAGATAGAGTAATTCGTTTGGGCAAACATGTCAGTCACATCGACAAAACGCAGGTCGAAGCGCAGGTCGGGACGGTCCGAGCCGGTGGCGTCCATGGCCTCCGCATAAGTCATGCGGGCGAAAGGCCGGTGCAGCGTGATTCCGCCTATCGCGAACATCTTGACGGTAAGCTCTTCAACCAGCCCATAGAGAAATTCTTCATCTATAAAAGACGCTTCGATGTCGAGCTGGGTAAATTCCGGTTGCCGGTTGGGACGGAGATCTTCATCGCGGAAGCAGCGCGCCAGCTGAAAGTAGCGTTCCATGCCGCCGATCATGAGCAGTTGTTTGAAGAGCTGCGGCGACTGGGGCAGGGCGTAAAAATTCTGCGGATGGACACGGCTGGGCACCAGGTAATCGCGCGCGCCTTCCGGAGTGCTCATCGTCAACACCGGCGTTTCGATCTCTATAAACCCCCGCGAATCGAGAAATTCGCGGACACATTGAAAGATGCGGTGCCGTGAAATCAGGTTATTGCGCATCGAAGGGCGGCGGATGTCCAGATAGCGGTACTGGAGCCGCGTATCCTCAGACACGTCGTCACCGCCTGCAGATGCTGCGCCCGCTACCATGGCCTTGTCGGAAATGGCGAAAGGCAGCGAGTCCGATTCCGCAAGCACGGTCAATTCGGTGACCAGGACTTCAATATTTCCGGTCTCGATATTGGGGTTTTCCGTACCCGCAAGCCGCTTTTTGACCTCGCCCCTGATCGCAATGCAATATTCAGCGCGCAGGGAAGCCGCCTGCTGGCAGACATCGGTTGGCGCGACTTCCGGGCTGAAAACAATCTGCACGATGCCGCTGCGGTCGCGCAAATGAATAAACAGCAGGCCGCCGTGATCCCGGAAGGCATCCACCCAGCCGGCAAGAAGCACCTTGCATCTGACATCACCCGAACCCAATTGCCCGCAAAAAACACGTTGAGAAAAAAGCATGAGATAATTCCTTCTTATTTGATCAGTTAAAGAACAACTTTATATTTACTACAAATATGTGATGCTAAGTGTATTAAAAACTTTCTGATTTTTCTGCCCCGCCCTCCATAGTGTGCCGATATCGAATTTTACCTGGCTCAGGACCGAAGACCGATGCTCCGGCCCACTGAGCTACAGGCGCATGAATATCAGGCATCCATGGACTGGCGTTCGTTTCACACTCGAGCTATCCCCGGGTACAGCACGGAGTCGAGCCTTTTAATAGCAGTCACCTCTCCGCACTTCTGCATATTCTACCAAAATTATGCGTCACTATACTGGAATGTACAGTTAAATAAATTATATCAGGTTACACAGTGTATATAGATATTGTCCTAATGGTGGGCTAAAATCACCCGAACATGTGAGGTTTGATGCATTTTGCTTTATTCGCCCACGCGGACTTTACCCCAGATAGCCAGCGCTCGTGCTAAGGCATCAATTTCTGAAGGCCCCTTCTCTTTCGCATCGGCAAGACAAAACCTAATATAATTATTTAATACCAGCGCTCCGACGTTTTCAGTGGCTGAACGGACGGCAGCCAGTTGAGTTAATATGCTCTCGCAATCTCGGCCGTCCTCGATCATTTTCTGCAAACCTCGCGTCTGCCCCTCAATCTTCTTAAGGCGATTGATTATTACTTCCTTCGAAATCTCTTCTTTTGCCATACTATAATCTTCATTTTATACGTATATTTACATACTATACCCCGGTAGGGTATAATCTCTCCCGGTCTGCAACATTATTTTATCATGAAATATTAATGGAGGTTTATTAAATTGAAAAGACACGAGCTTGTTATTGTAGGAGGCAGCGCAGGGGGCGTCCAGGCTGCCATTTGCGCGCAGAAACATCATGGATTAAAGGACATAGTTGTTATCCGCATGGAAGAAAAAGCAATGGTGCCATGTGGTATCCCATACATATACGGGACTCTCGGTGCAGTTGAGAAAAATATATTGCCGACAGGCCTTCTCGGGGAAGCTAAACTGAAAGTTGGAGAGGTAGTATCCATTGACCGAAAAGAACAAACTGTTACACTGAAAAATGGTGAAGCGATAGGATATGAAAAGTTGATTCTGGCTACAGGGTCTAATCCTCTTCAACCGCGCATAGAGGGCATTGATAAAAAGAATGTCTGGTTTGCGTGGAAAAATACTGATTATCTGGGTGATCTGGCCAAAGCCATTGATAAGATTGGCGATATCGTTGTGATCGGAGGCGGTTTTATAGGTTTGGAGTTTGCTGACGAGTGCCGTAAAAAAGGACATAAGGTAACCATAATAGAAATTTTGGAGCATTGTTTGCAACAAGTATGCAGCACCGACCTGTGCATCCGGGCAGAGGAAACTCTGAAGGAAACTGGGGTAACTGTAATAACAACGAATGGCGTGACATCTATCAATGGTTCTGACAAGGCTGAGTCAGTCACACTGCAGAACGGCGATAAAATAAAGTGCGATATGGTGATAGTTGGCATTGGCGTTGTCCCCAATGTAAAAATAGCCAAAGACGCCGGACTGGAAATTGGACCTACGGGAAGCATCAAAGTCGATGAGTTCCAGAGAACTGCCGATGCCAATATCTTTGCTGTCGGAGATTGTGCTGAAAAATACTCTTTCTTTAACGGGTCGCCGGTGCCTATCAGGCTGGCGGCTGTGGCAACCAGAGAGGCAAAAATAGCGGCAGCCAATTTATATCAGGCGCAATGGCGTAATATTGGAACGATCGGTGTATTTTCTACTATTGTCAGCAATACAGCAATCGGTATGGCAGGGTTAACCGATACCAAGGCTCGTGAGTTGGGCTATGACATTATCACGTCTGAAGCTCAAGCCCCTTCCAAACATCCGGGCACAATGCCTGAAGCGCATCCCATGAAAGTGAAGCTGGTATTCGACCGCAGGTCAGGGAAAATTCTCGGCGGCTGTGCATGCTGCGCTCAAACTGTTGGGGAGGTAGTGAACATAATTGCAGCTGCCATAGTAAATGAAATGACCATGGAGCAGATCGCGATGTTCCCCATGGGTACACATCCATGGCTGACTGCTTCACCTCTGGTGTATCAAATTACAGATGCTGCCAGCAATGCGATTCATAAAGTTAAAGAGCTGGCCAGGGCATAGACTTAATCCTTTAATATTTGGCACGCTGAACTACAGGTGCATGTGAACCGGCACAGGTTCAAGAAAAAAGGAATGGGGTGAGTGGAGGGATTCGAACCCTCGATATCCAGGGCCACAACCTGGCGCCTTAGGCCTCTGGGCCACACTCACCACAACGGGAGAGATTATAGCCTAATTGGGATGGTTTTTGCCAATCGACGAGATTGATTAAGGCCTGCTGTTTCTGTAGATGATGACCTGGATGGATATGCCGAAAAGGATGGTGAAGACGAGCGCTACCAGTAGGCCGTTTGTAGTATTGTCTGAGTGTATGCCCGCAGTCGAAACCGCTGGCTCTGCGGCCGTGTTGAACGAAAATACGGGGCTGCTGTCGCCGGGCACAGGCTCAAGAGGCGTAACCTGCCAGAAATATGAGGTTGCGTAGTTGAGCCGCCAGGGCAGTTTAAAGGCCGCAGCATCGACCATCTGATCGACGACGGGCTGGCTGAGATCAGAGTCCCCGGCAAGCACAAAATGGTAGCGGGTCGTACCTTTTACGGGAGACCAGGAGAAACCCAATGGATAGGCGGGAACATCACAGGCATTGTGACACGGCTGCAGCGATTCTATACCCGGGTAGGACGGCGCCGATACCGGATAGCCCGGCCGGACGGTGAAGCTTAAGGCGGGCGACCAGCGACTGCGCATGACCTGGCCGGTGGCCGCCCTCCTGACCCGCACATGCCAGTAGTAGGTCTGCCCGGCCTCGGGAAGCACACCTGGCTTGATATAGCAGGCAGGATAAAGCGAGTTCTCCGGTATGAAGAAGGGATTGGCTGGCGGCTCTGCCTCTGTAACTACCAGGTCGAACCACTTGTCCTTGCCAACCTCTACCTGGTAGGCCTCGGCCAACGAAAGCTGCTCCCATTTGAGGTCGACCGGTGCGTTGCGGCCGGTAACAGGGTCGCAATATACCAGGCTGTTGCCCCGCGGAGAGATCAGCCAGGGGGAGCGGTTGGCCAGCGTATCCCTGAAAGCCCACAGCAGCCCGATGCCATGCGCATAATCGTAATCGCGCGCGTCAAATGCCCACAGTGTATCGTCGGCATAAACCAGCGACGTCGGCTCCAGACGGAAGACGACGCCATTGGCCAGGCCTGTTGACAGGCTATCGTAAAATACTCCGTCCTTGGGTATGCCGCCGCGGGAGTATGTGGTCCTTGAGACACCGGTCGCATTGTTGGTCTGGCTGAACGCAGCATAAAACATGCCCCGTACCGCTGCCACCAATCCGTAGTAGCTGTTATCGGGCGGGACCATGTCGTCCCAGCGGTTGCTGTTGCCTATGGTCCAGCGATAAAGGCCGCCGGCATCGTCGCCCAGGTAGATAAGATGGTTATCCTCGAACTCTTCATCGAAGGCCACGTGACGGTTGCCGTTGCTGTAAGCCGGCTCAGTTATCAGCACCCAGTTGTCGCCGCTGTCCAGCGAATAGGATACCGGGCACTGTTGCCCCAGCGCCGCGCCGGCCATGACGTTGTCGCCCTGCACCGCGATATTGTGTGCCGATAGCAGGCCCGTGTCCCTGAATTTGTCCCAGGTCCAGCCGCCCGGTTCATACCTGCCACGCCTGATCAGCGCATCGGCCTGGATTACATACAGTTCATCGCTGCCTCCGGCAGCCATATCCTGAATGTATGCGCCGGGCAGACATTCGCACCAGGTCTGCCCGCTGTCACGGGATTGAATGATGCTCGTGCTGCCCTGGTTGCAAAGGAATATGACCGAACCGTCCTCGTCACCGGGCGCCAGTCTGAGCAGCGGAGCGGAGAAGTCAGGACAGGCCACGCGCTGCCAGGCCTCTCCGATTACAGTTGTGCGGCTGCGCCAGGCGCTGTCCAGCCCGTTATCGTTCACTGACGATATATAAGCGGTTTTGCCGTCCTCAGCCACGGCCAGCGCGCGATAGCGGTTGATCTGCGTGTCAATCAGGCTCAACTGATTCCAGGAAACGCCCTCGTCCAGGCTGAGGGAGAAGGCGGACTCGTCCAGCGGCATCGATGCCCAGGAAGCGCCGTTGATATCAGCCCACTGGGACGGGCTGCTGCGGTTGCCCGAACCGGTGCCGGCACAGGCGGCAGACCCGTCCTGCGTCCAGGCCACCTGAACGTTGCCGTAACCGGAGTTGTATCCGCCCGTCGGCGGCTTGAGCGGCTTTGTCCATGTGATGCATTGCACCAGCGGACCGGCTGTGAAGTAGACGTGGGCCTCTCCCTTTAGACTATTGGATTCGACACATCCGGCCAGTAGCTTTCCTGATGCGGTGGAGCCGCTGTAGGCGATGGAACCGATGCGCGGTTTGCCGGTGGGGATGTTGAGACGAGTTACAATCGTATCATTGAGCCGGTAGAGATCGTCCAGAGGCCGGGAGGCGCCGAATGCCGTCCCGTTGGAGTCACAGGCGGCGAATATGATGCGTTTCGACCCGGAATTTCCATCGAAGTCGGACGGCAGCGCCAGGCTGCCTGTTATGATCCTGTCCTTGCCGCTGGTGGATCCTCCGGCCTGGTCGGGCGCGCATAGCTCCACCGGATAGCCGGGGGCTGTGTTCCAGTGGCACGCGTTGGCGCCCGTATCCCGGAAGCCCAGGTTGATGCATGTGCGCTGCGATGTGCAGGCTGTGATCACCAGCGAGGAGTCAACCCCATAGGAAGGCGACGTCTGAAGGGCGAGGATGTCTCCTCCCGGGAAACCCTGTGCCTGCCAGCCTGACATGTCCGGGTAGCGCAATACATAAACCTCACCCTGCGCGAGGGCGCTGCCGGGATTACGGCTACCCACGATGATGTCATGCACCAGCGTCTCACGGTACGCATATGTAGCCGATATGGCGATGCTGCCTATTTGCTCGTCGGGGCCGTACAGATATGAAATGGGCCCGCAGTAGAACCAGTTGGTGCCGCCGTCCTCGCTGCAATATACTTCCTTCCTCCGGTCTCCCGCCGCATTCATGCATACGGCCGCCACAAGATCAGGATCGTCGGGCGCAATGGCCAGGGCCGCCACCGGGAAGACTGGCGCAACCGTGGTGGTTGTTCTCGCCAGCCACTGCGTGGGCCGCTCGCTCCAGGATATGCCGCCGTCCCCGCTGCGCCAGATGCCGGCCCTGGTGACCAGTCCCGAACTGGAATCAGGTATATCCAGCGCATAAATGATCATGCCGTCCGCCGAGACGGCCATCTGGTTGATCTCGCATGGGCTCCTGATGTCGTTGCGCTGCGGGAAACCGCCGGGTGTATCGATCGTGCCCCACTTGAGGACGCAGGAGGGGGGTGTGGAGGCCAGCACGATGTGCGGATGAAAAAATGGGATTATCAGCGATATGGCTGCAGCTAAAAAAATAACGCGCAGACAGGGTTTTAAGTCTATCTTTCCTGGATGAGGGCCGGCTCTATCCACGCAGCACTTCCCTGCCTCCACGGTCCGTCTGACTCAACCCTGAAAATGAATTCGACCTTCTGCCCGGACAGCTTGCCCGGGTCGATCCTGTAATTCTTCATTTTATTTACAGACCGAAATTGTACTCGAGACAGTTATTGGACCGGTCGCTCTCCACGCAGGATCCGTCACTATTAACGCATACACGCATATTCACCGCATCTATGCCGCCGCCCTGCCCGCCCTGGCCGCTGATATAGTTGAAGCGCGGCGAGAAATGATACTGCTGGAAGGCCTCCACGCGCTCCCCACCCGGCGCCAGCGGTGCCATGTAATCCTGGGAGACTTCCGTACCGTTTTTATAGAGGCGCGATACAGTCGGGCATGAGGCCAGGTTGCCCGTGTTTTTCACACGATAGGCCAGGACATTGCCGCTGGTCCATAACTCCGTAACGTGGAGGTCAGGCTTCTCTGTGATCTGAGGTGAGACATTTACGCTCAATTGACTGGAACTGACGCCCCCGCGGTTGACAGCGTACAGCGTGTAGACTATGTCATCGGCCGGTGTGACGGTTCGGCTGCCCTCCTTATCAACAGTGCCGGGCGTGGGCTGGATATCGACCCTTGACGCGCTTGAAACCTTCCAGTTAAGCAGCACCGGATGGCCGGAGATTATTTTTGACGGGCTGGCTGTGAACGTGACTATTTGAGGCAGCGGTTGGGAAGAGTCGCGCCTGATGGAAAAGCCTGTACTCGGCCCGGGCCGGCCGTCGACGGAAAACTCTATGCGGTAGTCACCGCTGATAAATCCGCCGGCAGGCGCCGGCAGTGTGAATCCGATATTACAGTCTTTGTCGCAGGCAGCCCGGTCCCGGCGGATCAGCGGAGCGGCCTCTTTAGCCATATTGCCCTTAATATAAATCCAGTCGCCCTGAACCTGGGTATTTTCGCTCGCACCCGTCACCCTGGCGGAGCAGCAGACCTGCGGGCTGTCCACGTAGAAGTCACTGCTGGTGTCGAGCGGGCGGTAGTCTGATACGAAGCCGGTGGTCAGCGTGAGGTCGGTTATCGATGGAACGTTGCCGGCAGGGCTTGAGCAAGATGCTGCAGGCAGGGACAGGGCCGCGGCACCCAGGAAAGCAAGGTAAGGGCACATACGATAGCTCATAAGGTATTATCACATATTACATATATTAGCTAGGCGCTGTCAACATTGCTACTTCAATCTTTTTTCAGATTTTTAAAATATCTCCTGGTCATATATGATATCCATGCCCAGTGGGTTATTATGTGGGTGCTGAAGAAAATCAGCAGGCCGACGGCCAGCCACTGATGCGCCTGCACCCACGTACGGCGGTCGAGGAGGACGGTTTTATCCGCATCGCTGCCTTCGGGAAGGGCGAACCAGAGTATGAATCCCGATACCGCCAGCAGGAGCAGTACGATTCCCTCGAGAGCATCGAGTATATAATGCATGCTGGCCTTGCGCATATATTCCTCCCGGTATCAGGTTTTGAGTTTATTATAGCTCGGACACTGACTGCTGATAATGCAAAGTCCGCAGAGAGGGCGCTGTGCCCTGCATGTTTTTCGTCCGTGTTCGATCATCAATATATGACAGCGGTAGATATCCTCTGGCCGCACCAGGCGCTCCATCTCAAGGTGGGCTGAGTCGGCCGTGGTTTTTGGCTCCAACAGCCCCAACCTTCCGGCTACGCGCAGTACATGTGTATCGACGGGAAAAGCAGGCACGCCAAGAGAGAAGAGCAGTACGCAGCTGGCCGTCTTCATGCCCACGCCGGGCAGGCGCATTAGCCAGGCCCGGGCCTCTTTCATCTCCATGCCCTTGAGAAAGCGCAGATCGTATCCTCCTGTCTCCTTTGCCAGGTACTGCAATGCGCCAAGGATATACCTGGATTTTACGTCCGCCAAACCGCCGGCGCGGATGGCATGCGCTATATGCGCACGTGATGCATGAGCAACCCGGTCCCAGCCGCCCATCATTCCGGTCAGCGACTCGAAGGCGCGCCGCGAATTGATGTCCGAGGTGTTCTGCGAAAGGATGGTCAGGATAAGCTCATCTACAGGCTCCAGCCGCCGCAGCGCCCTGCGGTCACCGTAGGCGGAGATGAGCAATTTCAGTATTTTATCTATTTTATCCATATTAGGGATTATGCGGGCGCAGCTAAAGCAGCGCCCCGGCACTAATCAAATGTCGGGGCGGGTTTTTAAACCCGCCCGTGAATTTTCCGGGCGCACCTGAATTTGCACCCCTACGATTTATTTTGTACCTGCACATAACCTCGTGACTATATCTCTATAGACTTCCACGCCTTTATTCATGCTCTCAACGCCGATCTTCTCGTCAACCCCGTGGATGGATTTGAGGTGGTCGGCGGGTATGACTGCCGGGCAGAAGCCGTATGAGAGTATTCCCTTTTCCCTGAAGAAGCGGGAGTCGGTAGTGCCCGGCATCAGGTAGGGAGCAGCGATCGCACCGGGGTAGTTGTCCAGCAGCGCCGCCTCGATGGTCCGGTAGGCCTGCGTGTCCATGGTAGAGGCATTGCCCTCACCCTTCGTGATGAATTCGATCTGTATGTCGTCATCAGCAAGTTGTTTTTTTACTTGGACTATCCAGGATTCAATATCCTGGCCGGGTAGCAGCCGGGTATCGACCTCGGCCTCGGCATACGAGGGGATTACATTGACCTTGTTGCCGCTGTGCAGCGTGTTAAGGCTGATCGTGTTTCTGAGCATGGCGTTGACCTGCGGCACGACTAACAGGCCGTTGTCCTCTATGATCTTTAGCAGCGTCTCTTCTCTACCGTCTTCCATATAGGGGCCGAGGAAATCCCAGGACTTAGACATACGCCTGAAATATTCCTCCACAATTGGGGTTATCCTGGGTCTATCCTTGTAATTGAGCAGCCTGTTGACTGCCGCGCTCAACCGCTCCAAAGGGTTCAACCCGTGGGGAGTGGAACCGTGCCCGGCCTGGCCACTCCTCTTAAGCCGCATCCAGCAGGGCCCTTTCTCTCCGGGTGAGATCATGGCCAGCAGGCGCTCCGGCACGACCCCCTCCGTTACGTAGCTGCCCTCGTTCAGCACCAGCGTGGCGCGGAATTCTTCGGCATGCTCCCTCAGCAGATATCCCACTCCATAATCGGCGCCGGACTCCTCGTCGGCCGTGGCCAGGAATATGAGGTCCCTCTTCAACGGCAAGCACTTTTGTTTAACTTCCAGGAATGACAGCAGTTGCATGATTCCAAGAGACTTGGTATCTAGTGCACCGCGTCCGCAAATATGGCCGTCTTTGATCTCTCCTCCGAAGGGGTCGAAGCTCCATTCGTCCCTGCTGGCTGCGATTACATCGGTATGGTGCAGCAGGATCAGCGGGCCTTCCTGCCCGGACCCCTTGAGTTCGGCCCTTATGGAAACGCGGCCGGGCCTTGATTCATACAGCCTGTAGGATATGCCCGCGCTGATAAAAATATTCTCGAAGAAACCTGCTGCCACGTGCTCATTTCCCGGGGGGTTGGATGTATCAAGCCTTAGATACCGGCTGAGCAGCTCTGCTGCGCCTGAGTTCATGTCTGTCGATCCTCTGTTTTTTTTCTTCTCGAAATTATACCCTATTTATAGTCGCTGTTATTGCAAACCGCTTCCCGTCCCGGCTAAAAGCGTCGATGCTGTTATCGGCGATGGCGGGGTTGATGCTATAATTATCAGGCATTCAGCTTGGAGGTAATATTATGAGGCAATTTGCAGGCCAGGACGAGATTAAAGTATTTTGTGGCAACGCCCACCCGGCGCTCGCCAGCTCGGTCTGCGATTATCTGGGCATACCTCTGGGCAAAATCGAGGTATTCGAATTCAGCAACGAAAACACCTTCGTGCGCATCCTGGAGAACGTGCGCGAACGCGACGTATTCATCATTCAGCCGATCTGCTCGCCGGTAAATAAGAACCTGGTTGAGCTATTGATCATGCTCGACGCCTTCAAGCGGGCCTCGG
>Ga0268277_1000450_pt1 | contig 32775 bp, 34 predicted proteins | sample saktaG_5_FD_190132 | JGI IMG/M metagenome (GOLD analysis project Ga0268277, IMG submission 190132) | Saline water microbial communities from Sakinaw Lake, British Columbia, Canada - sak_2010_1_5_50m | ecosystem: Environmental > Aquatic > Non-marine Saline and Alkaline > Saline ... | reverse complement strand
CGAGGAAGAGTGCACGCTGATCGCACGGCGCGGTGTCTCCGTCTCACACAACCCGTCAAGCAACATGAAGCTTGCCACCAGCCGGGCGATGCCATACCACCGGCTTGCTGCATCAGGGGCAAACATCTGCCTCGGCACAGACAGCTGCGCGAGCAACAATAACCTCGATATGTTCGAGGAGATGAAGACCGCAGCACTCCTCCAGAAATTTTTCTGGAACGATCCAACGCTGCTGCCGGCCCCGGCAGCGCTTGCGATGGCGACGACAAACGGGGCACGGGCGCTGGGTTTTGGCACCGGAACGCTCTCTGTCGGAGCACCTGCAGATATCGTGCTCGTAACCACCCGGACGGCCTGCAACACGCCACTGCACAACGCCAGCTCAAATATCGTGTACTCCTGCAATGGCGGATCTGTCGAAACAACGATCTGCAATGGCAGGGTACTGATGCTGGAGCGCGAGGTTCCGGGCGAGGAGGAGATCCTTGCCGGCGCACAAAGAGCAGCGTCAGGTCTTGTGGAACGGGCAGAAGGGGCAGGATAGCGCAGAAAGGATATGATGCAGCGTCCATTACGAACAAAGCCAACAGGAACAGGACATTTCCGCACAGCGGCACCTGCCTGTTGTGCCGTTCTGGTACTATGCTGTGTGTTGAGCGCGGGATGCCTTGACAATTTCACCATCCCTGATATCAACAGGTTCTCGTTCCCGTTAATTTCCGACAGCGGAGGATCCCTGAAGGCGTATTTCCTTGATGTGGGGCAGGGAGATTCGACGCTCATCATATTCGGGAACAGGACGATCCTCATCGATGCCGGGGAGACCGACAAGGGAGATGTCGTCGTCGGCAAGCTCAGGTCGCTGGGCATCTCCCGCATCGACCTGCTGGTCGCCACCCACCCGCATTCCGACCATATCGGCGGCATGGAGAAGGTGCTCGGTGCATTTGCCATCGGGCAGGTGCTGGATCCGGGGATGCCGCACCCGTCGCCGCTCTACGCACGGTTCCTTGATACCATCGAGGCAGACCACATCCGGTATACGGTCGCACAGCAGGGGCAGACCATCGACCTTGACCCCGCGCTCAGGATCATGGTGCTCTCCCCGCCCGAACAGAAAACGACCGATGACCTCAACGACAATTCCATTGTCCTGCGTATCTCGTACGGCACAATCGATATGCTGCTGACCGGCGATGCCGGGAAAGGAACCGAGGAGCAGCTGGAAAAAACCGGCTATGCGCTGGACTCTGAAATCCTCAAGGTCGGGCATCACGGGAGCACGCATTCGACCGGGACGTCATTTCTCGGGCGCGTCCGCCCTGAAGTCGCGGTGATCCCGGTCGGCGCAGGCAACCCGTACGGGCACCCTGCCGAAGAGACGCTTGCAGCCCTGAAAAATGCCGGAGCGGTTGTCTATCGCACGGACCGGGACGGGGACATTCTGGTGACAAGCGACGGGATATCCTACAAAGTCCAGACCGCACACGGCGCGGATGGCGTGCCGTTTATTCCGGCCACACCGGTAACGGTGAGCCCGGTGAATACAACAACCGTTAACGCCACACCTGCCCCGTACGATGTGGCGATCAGCGCGACGCAGTTTGATGCCCCGGGTGATGACCGGGAGAACCTGAACGGCGAGTACGTCCGTATCACCAACAGTGGGGAGGGGGTTGTGAGCATGAACGGCTGGACGCTCTCGGACCGGACAGGGTCCCGACCGTACATCTTTCCTGCGTTCATCCTCTTCCCCGGATCATCGGTTTATATCTATACCGGGACCGGCGCGATCAACGACACCTCGCTCTTCATGGGGCAGATGGTTCCCGTTTGGGGCAACAGCGGGGATGATGCAGTATTGAAAGATGACCGGGGGAATATCGTAGACCGTCGCTCTGAAGGAGGGTGAAGTTGATGGTGCAGGCTACAGTTGACCGGATTGAGGAGGAGGTAGCAGTCCTTATCCCTGACACCCGCAACCCAAAACCCATAACACTCCCCACGGCACTCCTTCCTGAGGGGTGCAGGGAAGGGGACATTGTCAGGCTCACGCTTGAGCCTGACCCTGATGCAACACGTACCCGCCGGGAACGGATCGCGGGAACGATAGCCCGGCTCACCGGAAAATAAAAAAGCCGCTGGTAATAACAATTTTTATCCATGCCTGCGGATTAGCACCTACATTGCGGAGTAAATAATCGCAAATCATTTGAGGTGGAGCAACCTACCACTGCTTGAATGACGCACTGCAAAAATCACCCGGATCACAAGACAGAAACCCAATGCAAGCTCTGCCTTGAACCGTATTGCCCTTCCTGCACATCCTATCACTTTTTTATCTGTGAGGGCTGCTTTTACAAGATCATGATCGTGCTGTTTATCGTGATGATTGTCCTGTCGTATGTTGCATGGTTCGGGGTTTTTTAAAGAAGATCTCTTTTTTATAGCATTGCAACGGGAACGTCGATGTCCCGCTTGCGTAACTGCCCCCGGACATTCATGATGGAGGGGGTGAAGGCAGGATATATGGATACTGATTTTTTATCAACGGGGACGAAAGCGAAAATCTTTTTTGGTGCATCGTAAGAAAACCCTTTTATGATTTTACTGCGATTCTGTATAGTCAGATGGGACAATCCCGAATCTGACATGCGGGGTCGTGGCCAAGCCCGGAATGGCGACGGGCTCCAGCGGTCTTTGCATCGTTCTCTAAAAGCAGATGATGAACAATGGGTCTACTGACAACAATTGGATGATGACCCGTTGGAGCACTGATGCATGTCGGAGAGACCCGTCGATCGTGAGTTCAAATCTCACCGACCCCACATTTTCTAACCTGATTTGCCCTGTTTTGATATCTTTATCATATACGACGGTCACATAATAAAATAGGAGAAGAAAAATTCCATGTATCTTGTAGGAGAAGCCCTCATAGGTGACGGTGCGGAACTGGCACACATCGACCTGCTCATCGGCGACAAGGAAGGCCCGGTCGGTGCCTCGTTTGCCAATGCCATTTCCCAGCTGTCCATGGGGCACACACCCTTACTCGCGGTTGTGCGCCCGAACCTGTTGACAAAACCGGTCACCCTTGTGATACCCAAGGTCACGTTAAAAAACATCACGCAGGTCAACGAGATGTTCGGGCCTGTGCAGGCGGCAGTCGCAAAGGCGGTCGCTGACTGTGTCGAAGAGAAGGTCTTTGAGAACGCAAAGGTGGATATGGAGAATATCGTCATCCTCGCATCTGCATTCCTGCACCCGGATGCGAAAGACTACAACAAAATCTACCGGTACAACTACGGTGCAACGAAGCTTGCAATCAACCGGGCGTTCGAGAAGTTCCCCGATGCAAAGACGCTGGTGTTCGAGAAAGACCGTGCCGCCCATGCGATCATGGGATTCAAGGTAGAGCGCCTCTGGGACCCGCCCTACCTGCAGGTGGCAATTGACCTTGTGGACATGGGCAGGGTGGCTGCGGTTCTCACGCAGGTCCCGACAAACGACCACGTGATCATCGAGACAGGGACACCGCTTATCAAGAAGTTCGGGCTCGGCGTCATCTCCGAGGTCCGCAAGCTGCGACCCAACGCGTTCATCATCGCAGACCTGAAGATCCTGGACACCGGCAACCTCGAAGCCCGCATGGCAGCCGATGCCTCCGCAGACGCAGTTGTCATCTCCGGGCTCGCCCCGACTTCCACGATGGAGAAGGCGATCGCCGAAGCCAGAAAAGTCGGCATCTACTCGATCATCGATATGCTGAACGTGCAGAACCCGGTCAAAGTGATTGAAAAACTTAAAGTAAAGCCGGACATTGTGGAGCTCCACCGTGCGATCGACACCGAAGACACCGCCCATGCATGGGGCGACATTGCGACACTCAAGAAAGCAGCCGGCGGCAAACTCCTCATCGCGACGGCGGGCGGCATCCGCGTCAACGTGGTCAAGGATGCATTAAAAGCAGGCGCCGACATCCTCGTAGTCGGCCGTGCGATCACCGCGAGCAAGGACATCCACCATGCGGCCGAATCATTCCTCGAGCAGCTCGACCGCGAAGAGATCGACCAGTTCCGGGTTATGACGGATTTTTGAAAAAACAATTATTTTTTTTTATAATACAGTATAGACTGTGTGTTTTTTAATTTTCATTCCGTGCTGGTGGCTGTCCCATTCCTTATCACAATGCAATGATGGCAGGAGCTGTGCGCTTCAATGCATCTTTGTTTCTTGATTTTTACTTGGTTGACGACCCGCCTGATATCGTACACTTGTCGAGAGCATCATGAGAATTTCTGCGATCTGGTGGATGTGAACGGACAGCGGGATGATGCAAAGGACATAATATCCACAAACTGAATTTCAATACAGGGATATTATGTCTGATACCACTTCACCGCCATTATGGGCAATCGTGGCAAACACTTTTGCCATCGTCGTTTCTGTTTCAGTGATCGTGTATCTTTTCGTGTTCATCCCGTCATCGTGTGCCGAAATGATGCAGGCAAGCGGGGGAACAACAACCTGCGGGCTTGAACCCGGTGCGTATGCATTCGGGGCCGCATTTCTTGTGATAGTACTGTGGGCGGGTTTCAATCTCTTCGGGATGCTATTCCCGACCAGAAAAGGATCCTGCCGGATTTGTTCTCTGATATCGAAAAGATAGCCATTGAAACCGGTCGGGTGGCGATGTCCTGATTGGCACTCAAAAAACATGAGCTCCTGCGTGAACCGTTGCTTCCTGAACAGATGCAAAAATCGCACGTGCTAAAAAGGTCATCAAAATGGTGACCGGGAAGATGGAGAGAGAACGGGAGTTTTTATTTTCAGTGCCATGTCACTTCGTGCAGAAGTAACCAATATTCAGGTGATATTTTGTAAATATCTCACACGCCGGACAATAGCAGCCGGTCGATTTTGCAGTTTCTGCAACTGATGACTTTCCTCGTGCACAGAATAGTGCATTCGGGGTGGATTCCTTGAGATTGTTATGCTTAAATGTCGGGCATCCTCCGCAATACTTTTTGCAGATCTCCAGATTCGTTGCAGTATCCTCCACTGTTTCCACGGTTGTTTTCATAACGAGATACTCCATCAGGTGATTACATATACTTATGCATGGCAGGATTGACGGCATGGCACGTAGGGAAGTCCGATACGTTTGGTTTTTAAAAAACGGAATCCGGCACATGATCATGAACTATTCCCGGAAATTATTTTTTTTAAATTTTTTTTCTGTTCCCGATTTTTTTCATGAAAAATTTACCGGATCATACAGAAGCCTGAAAAACCGGCATAGTCGAAGATGCCTTTGGCATCTTCTCCCCCCGGGTATGACAGGAGTCATACCTTCCTTCCCAAAACAGTGGTTTTTCCTCCTCCGGCATACTACAACCCGATCCGGCCTGGGATCGTGCCCGCAATTAGAGCTATTTGCGTCCTGATTTTTACGTCGGAGAAATGGTGGAAAAGTGGGAATTATGCCCGCTTTTTCGCGAATTATGCCCGGAATCCGGGCCCGGACCGTGCTTTCGGAATACCTCCCGGATCGTGCCACCGTCGGAGAGTGCAATCTGGAAAAGTACTGCTCTCTCCCAGGCTTTTCGCAGCTCCCCGTACGTATGGGTTGACAGACACTCGCCTGACCTATACCCAAAATCCTCGTCGGTGCCCGTCCGAGGAAAACCGGGATGCAGAGAGTCGAAGATGCCTTCGGCATCTTCTCCACTCGGGTATGACATGCGTCATACCTTCGTCCCAAAAACAGGGGTTCTTTTTCTTACAGCATATTACAGTCCGATCCCCCCTGAGATCGTGCCCGCAATTAGTGCTATTTGCGGACTTTTTGGAGACCGCCGGGTGCCGATTCCAGCCAAACGGATGGCGTATCGTTAATTTCGTAAAACAATTGGGACAGTTTTGAGCGAATTAGTGCCTGAAACCCGCTCCTGACGCTGTGAGAACAGCATACCCGGATCCATGCTACCGTCGGAGGACCATTACCCTGCAAAGAGATGCAGATGCATGAGTCCTCCAGCGTGCTCTAGCTACACCGGTTCAATCTCGAATGACTCCCCCGGCTTCAAAACCTGCACTTTGAGATCCGTCGTCCGCTCGATCGCCTGCTTGAACGCAACCGGGTCCTGCATAATCCTGTCCCATGTGTTGTAATGGATCGGGATGATGAGTTTTGCACCGATGAAGTTTGCCGCCATCATCGCCTCGTTTGGGCCCATCGTAAACCTCCCGCCAATAGGAAGCATCGCAACATCAGGATGGTAGAGCTCGCCGATCAGTTTCATATCCGAAAAGAGCGCGGTATCCCCTGCATGATACACCGACACCCCGTCCATCCGTATGACAAAACCTGCCGCAGTGCCCCCGCCGTACCCCTGCCCGGTCTGCTCGATCCTGCCGGAGTGCACCGCGGGCGTCATGGTGAACGTAACCCCGCGGAGTTCGATTGTCCCGCCGATGTTCATGCTCTCGGACGGGACGCCTTGTGCCTTTAAGTATTTGGCGATCTCGGTGATTGCAACGGTCGGCCGCTTGATCGAGACCGCCTCGCCCATGTGGTCGGCGTGCCCGTGGGTAACGGCAACGAAATCAGGTTTTGTCCACGCAACGCTCCCGCCATCAATGAACGGATCGATCAGGACCTTTTTACTGCCCGAAAGAAGAACGCATGAGTGCCCCAGCCAGGTAATCTGCATATATGCAGATCGTACTGAAGGTGTATGAACGTTGTTGCGGTTGCCCGATCAGGGAGTTCACTATTTTTTTTAAAAAAAACCAGCAGGCTCTTTACCGGCAAACGACAACCATTAATGAGAGGGATAGCCGGATGTACGACCACTGCCCGGGTGCTGCGAACCTGCGGACGCCCACGCTCACTGTAAAAAAATGCCCGCAGTGCGGTGACGAGGTCGAGGTCTTTTCACATGATGTCGCCGTGAAATGCACAACATGCGGGTTCGTGGTGTATAACGATATTGCGTCCTGTATCCAGTAGTGTAAGCATGCAAAAGAGTGTGTCGGCCCTGAGATGTTTGAGAGACTGACTCACCAGAAAAAGCAGTGAAACGATTCCACATCGAGTGTGGGTAGGCACTAAAAAAGAATGATGGATGTATTTCCTGGTGAACCGGTGCAACGCTTCAGGTCACATCGATCAGTTCAGCTTCGGTGATGTCAATCGAATCGCCAAACCCGTCAGCGGTCACGCTACGGGTCATCTGTTCGGTCAGGTCGCGGTCTTCCATGACATCCCTGATCCGTGCAATATACGGGTCAATGGTCGGGTCTTCCTGTTCCTCAATCACATGCCGGTACTCCCGCAGCGTGGAGGGGCTGATGCCAAGCTCCTCGCTGATCTCCTTCATGGTCTTTCCGGAATCGATAAGGTCGCTCATCTTCTCGCGGTCAAACGGCATTTTAAAGTCAAGCTCGCGGAAGAGCTTGAGCCGGACCCGCGCCCGTGCAACCGTCTTGCTGAGTTTCTCGTCGCCAAGCTCGCGGGCGATCTCGGTATCGTTCTTTTGCGCATAGAACATGGTGACGAGTTTTGCAAGCTGGATCGGTTTTAGGGATGTCTTGAAGATCCCCTGCTCGGTGATCTCGCGCATGACCAGTGCGACCTCACGTTCAATGGCATCGCTGTCCCTGAGGGTGCCGTGGATATTCTTCATCGGCTCGACAATCTTTGTCTTGCCGGACATCATGCTGAACAGTTTAAGCAGCTGTGCTTTCTTTTTTTCTTCAGTCATTTGCGAACCCCGCTCTTGGGATTAGGATATACAATATTAGGCAGACTATTTAATTCTATTGTAATTGGTTATTTGACCAAAAACTCTTTAAATTGGATTGCGATTTTTCCAAAGGACCGGTTTCATTTCTTAGGAGAACCGGTTTATTATAACCTTATTTATCCGAAACATTACGTCTTCAGTCCGCACATGAGAGGATTTCTTAAAAAGATCCACCCCTCCCTCCAGCATCCTTTTTGTGCCAGTCGTCGTACTATATTGGACGAATATCTAAATTGTCCTGTGATCACCATGAGCGATGTATTCGAAAAAGTGATGGATCTGGCAAAACGCCGCGGGTTTATCTGGCCCACATCGGAATGCTACGGGGCGGTTGCGGGTTTCATCGATTATGGCCCGCTCGGCGCGATGATGAAGCGGCGGGTTGAGGATATCTGGCGGGATTTTTACGTCATCGGGGAGGGATACTACGAGATCGAGTGCCCCACCATCGGGGAGGAAGCGGTCTTTGTCGCATCGGGGCATGTCAAGGGTTTTTCCGATAAGATGTGCCAGTGCCCGCACTGCAGGGAATTCCTCCGTGCAGACCATGTTGCTGATGGCGCGGGGATTACGGGCGCCGCTACCATGGGAAACGAGGAGCTCGCGGCGGCAATCGCTCCCTGTACCTGCCCGGCATGCGAAAAAACGCTCGGCAAGGTTGAGGTGTTCAACTTCAACCTGATGTTTAAGACGAGCATCGGCCCGGGCTCGCAGCGCACCGGCTACCTGCGCCCCGAGACTGCACAGGGAATGTTTGTTGACTTTGGCCGGCTCCTCCGGTTTTACCGCGACCACCTCCCGTTCGGCGCCGTGCAGATCGGCAAGTCGTACCGCAATGAGATCTCGCCACGGCAGGGGATGATCCGGCTGCGGGAGTTCTCACAGGCAGAAGCGGAGATCTTCGTGCACCCCGATGAGAAGGATCACCCGCAGTTCTCCCGCTATGCAGAGTATACCATGCCGCTGTTAACCTCTGCACAGCAGCTGGCAAAGGAGCCTGCCGTCACGATGACGATGCGCGAGGCTGTCGACACAAATCTCATCGCCAACGAATATGTCGCCTACTACCTTGCACTCACCCATGAGATGCTCCTAAAGATCGGGGTAAAATCTGACCGTCTCCGGTTCCGCCAGCACCTTCCCGATGAGCTCGCACATTACGCGGCTGACTGCTGGGACGCAGAAGTCCGTTCTGACCGGTTCGGCTGGGTTGAGACCGTTGGCATCGCTGACCGGACCGACTATGACCTGAAATCCCACGCAGAACATAGTGGCACTCCGATGACGGTGTTCATCCAGTATGACCAGCCAAAGAAGGTTAAGCGCCGGCGCATCGTCCCGAACATGAGCGTGCTGGGGAAGCAGTACCGGAATAAGGCAAAAGCGGTCTTTGAGGCGCTGGCTCAGGCAACACCGGATGAGAAAGGTGCGGATATTGTGGTCGACGGCGAGAAGATCCATATCCCGCCAGATCTTTTCGAGGTCCGGGACGAGGTCATCGAGGTCAGGGGCGACGAGGTCATCCCCCATGTCATCGAACCCAGTTATGGCATCGACCGGATGTGCTATGCAGTGCTCGAACAGGCGTATGACGAGGACACTGCGGACGGTGAAGCCCGGACGGTGCTCCGGCTCGCCCCCTGTGTCGCCCCGGTACAGGTCGCGGTCTTCCCGCTCATGAACCGCGACGGACTGGACTCGATCGCAACAGGGATCACCAAAACGCTCAAAAGCCGGGGCGTGCTTGCCGAGTACGATGATTCGGGCGCCATTGGGCGCCGGTACCGCCGGCAGGACGAGATTGGCACCCCGTTTGCGATCACCATCGATTACCAGACAAAGGATGACCAAACCGTGACCGTGCGCGACCGGGACAGTATGAAACAGGTACGGGTCGCAATCGAAAAGATACCGGAAACGATCTGCGCCTTGGTAAACGGGAGTGCAGAGTTTTCAGCGCTCTAGGACATGACCTGCATCACCCACCCCCTCATCAGGCCGGACAGCATCGAATCGCGGGAGTACCAGCTCACAATCGCGATGAGGGCCCTCGATGCAAACACGATGGTGATCCTCCCGACCGGTCTTGGAAAAACCGCAGTCGCGCTCCTTGCCGCTGCATCCCGGCTCTATAACGAAGGGGGAAAGATACTGATGCTCGCCCCGACAAAACCCCTCGTTGAGCAGCACCTGCGTTTTTTCGAGAAGTATCTTCTGGTCAGGAGCCCGACCGGTCCCGCTGCCTCCCCGTTTGTCATGTTTACCGGTGAAGCGCCGCCGGACGAACGGACTGCTGACTGGGAGAAGGCGACGGTAATCCTTGCAACCCCGCAGGTCGTCAAAAACGACCTCATTGCCGGGCGGTACACACTGAAGGATGTCACGCTTCTGGTCGTAGACGAGTGCCACCGTGCGGTAGGCAATTATGCGTACGTGTTCCTCGCGCAACGGTATCTCTCCACCGCAGGCAAGCCGCTCCTCCTTGCAATGACCGCGTCACCGGGAGGGGCGCAGGAGAAGGTGCAGGAAGTCTGTGCCAACCTCGGGATCGCCCACATCGAGACACGGACCGAGGATGACCCCGATGTCCGCCCGTATGTCTTTGCGCGTGACATGGAAGTCATCACCATCGACCTTCCCCCGGACCTCAAAGCGGCGATCACGACCATTAACGCCCTCACCGAGGACAGGCTCAGCCTCCTTGCCTCGCTCCATTTTACTGTCCCGAAACGGGAGAAGCTGACCATGAAGGCACTCGCTGCGATCAACGCCCAGATCCAGCAGCGGATCGCAGACCGTGATCCGGCAGCATACTCGGCAGCTTCGGTCTACGCCGAATGCATGAAACTCAGGCACGCGGTCACGCTTGCGGAATCGCAGGGAAGCGAGGTGCTCAAAGGCTATATCGCAAAACTTGTCGCCGAGGGTACCGGTGCGGGGGGCAGTAAGGCGAGCCAGCGGCTGGTAAAAGATCCCGGTTTCCGCGACTTTTTCGAACGCTCGCTGGGATGGACACAGGAATTACACCCCAAACCCAAAATCGCGCTTGACCTTATCCGAGAACAGCTTGTCGCCCACCCCGACAGCCGGATCATCCTGTTTGCAACATACCGGGACACCGTGCAGCTCCTTGTTGACTTCCTCACAAAAAACGGGATACAGTGCGAACGGTTCGTCGGGCAGGCAACCAAGGATGCAGAAAAAGGACTAAGCCAGAAGAAACAGATTGCAGCGCTCGGGCGGTTCCGGGAAGGAGAATTTAAAGTCCTGATCGCCACATCGGTAGGCGAAGAAGGGCTCGATGTCCCTGCGACAGACATGGTAATCTTCTACGAGGCGGTCCCATCAGAGATCCGCTCCATCCAGCGCAAAGGGAGGACCGGCAGGTCCGGGGCGGGACGGGTCGTTGTGCTCGTGACCAAGGGGACTGCGGATGAAGTGTACCGGCACGTCAGCCAGCAGAAAGAGAAACAGATGCACAAAAGCATGAGAACAATGAGCAGGATGGCATCAGTCCCACAAAAACCGGTCGAACCGGAGCAGGCAAGCATCGAGGCATTCACGCCACAGGGCCCGAAGATCATCATCGATGACCGTGAGACCTCATCCAGAGTTGTCGAGGTCCTGAGCGGGATGGGGGCGGCAATCAGGCTCGAGCGCCTCGCGCACGGCGACTATGCGATTGGCGACCGGATCCTCGTTGAGCGAAAGACCTCCCGGGACTTTGTGGACACGCTGATCAACCGCGACCTGCTGGGCCAGGTGAAAGCAATGGCCGAGTCGGTCACCCGCCCAGTCCTCATCATCGAAGGCGGTGATCTCTCCATCCAGCGGGACATCCACCCGAATGCAATCAGGGGCGTGCTCGCTGCACTCACCGTTGACATGGGGGTCTCGCTCCTGTTCACAAAAGACGAGCAGGATACCGCCCAGATGCTCTTTGTGCTTGCAAAACGCGAGGAGGGCGAGCGGGGCGGGCGGAAAGTTCACCCCCACAAGTCCCATCGCTCGCTAAAGGAAGAACAGGAGTACATCATCTCCGCGTTCCCGGAGATAGGCTTAAAAAACGCACGACTGCTGCTTGCGCATTTCGGATCGGTGCAGGCGATCGCAAACGCTGAACCTGAGGAGCTTGTCGCGATAAAAGGGATAGGAGAAAAGACAGCACAGAAGATCCACGACCTCTGCCGCCGTCCCTACAACTGACAGAGGATCCGGAGCGCTTCCGTCCCCACCTTCACCGAGTTCATGAGGGTGAGGACATGGTCGGGGTCCTTCTCGTTGTGGATCCGCTCGCAGAGCGAGAGGATGGCCATCGCAAGTTCGTCGGCAAGCATTCCGCCTTCGCAGGAGTCTTCGCCATGGCCTTCACCACGTACGCGTGGATTTGCCGGCTCACGGGCGTGAACCGGTTCGTCAGCCGGTTTTTCTGCAGGTTGTGCATCCCGCTCGTTCTCTGCGCAGACAACACAGAAGGTCTTACCCTTGACTTCAAACATCGGGCAGCCGCACTGCCTGCAGGACTTTTCGAGCATCTTGCCTCCCTTGAGGAGGTACTCGGCCATGATCTCGTCTTCTTTTCTTGCTGCCAAAAGGGATCACCGTCGCATCAATATTTAACCTATATATGGAGGTTCTGCATATTAACTAAAGGTACGAGGTGTGGCACGATGCCGAACCCACAGAAAACCATTGAAAACTGTATCCTGATGCTGCAGCACATCATGGATGACAGCACTATCCCGAGAAATATCCGGCGCGTGGCGGACGAGACCCGGCAGTTGCTGACAAATGACTCCAAGGAACTGGGCTTGCGTGCGGCTGAAGCGATCTCCAAGATTGACGAGATCTCAAATGACCCCAACATGCCGGTCCATGCAAGGACGCGTATCTGGGAGCTGGTCTCCAAGCTGGAAACGATCCCGCTGGACTAAACGTCCCCTCATCCCTGCGCCCCTTTTTAGTCATTCTTGTGTGTTTTTGCTCTTAAAGAGAGCCTCTTTTCATCGGATCTTTTCGTAACCCTATCGCCCTTAAACAGTGTTAAAGGGAAAAGTCTTTTTTTGATCCCGCATGAAGATCCACAAAAGAGCGATATACATAAGGAAAGGTTATGATATTGCCCAGAGAATACAATCATATCAGATACCACAGGTGTTTTGTAAAACATGTCCACAGTCCTGGTTGTTGATGATGATCCGGATATCGCCAACATTTTCAAGATCTTCCTTTCACGGGACGGGCATACGGCAGTCACCGCATCGGACGGACAGATCTGCCTTGAAAAAGTAGAGCATTGCAAATTTGACCTCATCCTTCTCGATATCATGATGGCGCCCATGGACGGGTGGGAGACCCTTGAAACTATCAAATCAAATCCAAAGACCAGTTCGATCCCCGTCATCATGGTCACGGGAAAGCCCCTCGAAGAACATGAGCGTGCGAAGTACGGGAGCCTTTTTTACCAGTATCTTATGAAGCCGGTGCGCCGCGCGGAATTATGCGATATCGTGAATGGTGCATTGAAAAATAATTTGGTTTTGTAAAAAAATCCTTTCTGAACACCCGGCTAAAAAACCCGGCCCAAATAAAGCCTTTTCTTCACCGTTTCCCGCTGATATTCAACCAGCGAGTAATCTCAGAAAGGATTGCGGATGTGATCTCTTCACGCCGGACAATATCCCGCACCCCAGCGAAGCGACTGTCACATTGTTATCAAAACTAAGTATTGTGAGACCGATAATGTAGAGCCCGATCAGGAACTAAGAATCGGCCATACAATATCACTTGGGCGTGAAATGTCAAAAGCCTGAGGGCCCACGGTGCCCCCCCAAGATACCATGTTCCCCGATACGATCATAATAAAAAGGTGGGGGACTCTCACAGCACTGTGCTACCTGCTCAGTACATCCTGCACGAAAGCCCCGATATGGGCTATTGCTTCCCCGCCTTCCGGTACCTGATCCGCATATACCTGCCAGCAATGGAACATCTGCTGCCAGATCTCAAACCGGACCGGCACACCGGCCCATCGTGCCTTGTTAACAAACCCTGCAATCCCGTCGAATAAGAGTTCATGCGTCCCCGCCTGTATATACAGCCCGGGAAGCCCGGAGAAATTGGCATGGACCGGCGATGCAAGCGGACCAGCCGGGTCATGCCCCGCAAGGTACATGGTGCGGATACTATGAAAGCGCTCAGCTATGATCGAGTCGTTGTCCGCGTTCTTGTGCACCGATGCCCCTTCAAACATCATGTCGACCACCGGTGACATGCAGACTGCTGCCCGGGGAAGGGCTATTGACTGGTCACGTGCTGACAGGAGCAGATCAAGTACAAGTGTCCCGCCTGCCGAAATACCGACCGGCACAATCCGGTGCGGCGGATACCCATGGGTGATGAGCCAGCGGTACGCAGCTACAGCATCTTCCACCGCAGCGGGAAAGACATGTTCCGGTGCCAGCCGGTAATCGACCGAGAACACCCGCGCCCGGGCAGCCCGTGCTATCCGGGTGCAGAGCCCGAGGTGGTCCTGAGTCGACCCGATGGTAAACCCTCCTCCATGGAAGAACAGAACGGTGCGGTCCGGAACCGATTCCGGGACAGAAATCCAGAAACCCTGCACACCACCCTCACCGATTAAAACCCGTTCCAAAAACTGCGGTTCTCCTGCACCCTGCTGCATCTCTTCGTAGAATGCAGCGTACTCCCGGCGCATCACCGGCAGCGGTTTTGCCAGGTCAGGAGCGTTGGACTTAATGACGTCGAGGAGATCGTCATAAGGGTTCTGATCCATCGTATTCGTATGTGAGGTTATTGTACAGCGGGATGATAAAGGATTCACCTGCGCTTGTGGCGCGGGAACTAAAAACAGTTAAATAATGATGATCGCAGGCATCATTCTGTGAACGCTTTCTTTGCGGGAGAGAAAAGATCTCAAAATCTCTCCCCAACAAGCACCCGACACCCGGACTCTTCTCTTAAAAAATCTCTTGTAAATGGTTTTATTACAAAACAGTTCATAAAAAAAACTATTAAGAAAAAGAACTAATCAGGATCAGGGACACACAATGGCTTATGATATCCATGACAAGGCTGCTGAAAATTTGCTGACCCTGATGCCATTCTATCATAAACATATCATGAAGACGGGATACGGCATCACCGGCATGCAGGCTGCACAATACCGGGTGCTTGGGGTGCTCATGAAAGCAGGAACGCTCCCCATGTCCGAGATCGGGCGGCGCCTCTATATCTCAAAACCCTACATGACAGCGCTCATCGATACCCTGATTAAGGATGGGCTGGTAGAGCGCCAGCCTGATCTGGCCGACCGCCGGGTCATCAACATTTCCATCACGGAAGAGGGCAAAAAGCACCTGAAACAATCAATCACCCTGTACAAAAATGATTTAAAAGATCTCCTCTCTACGCTGAACGAACATGACCTTGAAGAACTCTGCTCATCGCTTGAATCCTTAAAAGCAATCCTTGGAAAGATCCCGTGAGAGCTGTAACCATGGAGCCATTACCCGAAGAACGGAATACAGACCACCCGACACTGGACGAAGCGGGAATACGCGGATATACCCCACGCATTCCGGGAACTGGTGGATGGGGTACGGGATCTGGCGAAAGTATCATCAGTATTGATCACCTGACGAAAATCTTCCGCGAGAAAAACCGTACCGTAACCGCTGTCAACGACATCACGTTTGAGGTTCAAAGAGGGGAGATCTTCGGTCTTTTAGGTCCAAACGGTGCAGGGAAGAGCACGCTGATACGTATCCTGACCACACTGCTCCGGCCGACTTCCGGTACGGCATGCGTCGATACCTACGATATAACAAAGGACCCCGAAAAGATACGCACTATTATCGGTGTATGTCCACAGAACAGTACGCTTGACGTCGAACTCACTGCATATGACAACCTTGAATTTTATGGACAACTCGTAAATGTTGACGACCGCGTCCTGGACGCACGGATATGGCAGCTCCTCAAGATGGCCGAACTTTCGGACCGTGCCCATATGAAAGTCCAGACATTTTCCGGGGGTATGCGGCGGAAACTTGAGATTGTCCGCGCTTTTATTCATCACCCGCTCATCCTGTTTCTCGATGAACCAACCATCGGTCTCGACCCGGAAGCCCGGCGTGAAGTCTGGCAGCAGATCTCCATGCTTAACAAAGAGAACACGACGATTATCCTGACCACACACTACATGGATGAAGCGGAAAAACTCTGTAACCGCATTGCATTTGTAGACAAGGGGAAGTTGATTGCCCTTGATATCCTTGAGAACCTCAAACGGCTGATTCCTGCCGGTGACCTTATCGAGATCGGTTTTGAAAAGATCAGTGAGGAAGTGTTGGTATCGATCCGGGAGAACACCCTGATCAATTCGGTTGAAGTAAAGGAAAATCACCTGCACATCTCGGCAAAGAACGGAAGCAAAGTATTGCCTGCTATTGTTGCGATCTTCGAAAAATTCTCCATTCCCATGACCTCGATCTCGATACGCTCTCCGTCACTGGAAGACGTTTTTATCTATCTAACCGGAAAAAAACTGGATGAAGGCGGGAATCATGAGCCAAAACCTGCAGGCGGGGGGCGCCCGTCATGATCCGGGGCGCGATTGCGATATTCAAACGGGACTTCAAGAAATTTTTGAGTAACCCGTTTGTTGTCATAATGACCCTTCTGATGCCGGTTATGTATCTGGTAATCTTTGGCAACGCAATGGGAGGGACCATCAGCCATATCCCTATCGGTGTTGTCCAGGAAGTACCACCCTATAACGACACTCCTCTTTTCACCAACGCAGTGACAGCACTCAATCATATTACCCAGAAAGACTATCCAAAACTGCTGGATGTGACGGTATATACCGATGAAACTGCAGCCAAACGGGATCTTTCAAAAGGACTTATCACCGCGGTTGTCGTTTTCCCGTCCGAAGTATCCAATGATCATGCAGTCCGCCTGTATGTGGACAGTTCGGACTCTATAGTCCCTGCTCTCGTCGAATCAGCAGTGCGGGGCGTTCTTGCAGCGCTCAAAGCGAACAATCCGGTGCTGGTCACGAAAATTTACGGCGATATCAAATACATTCAATTCTTCGGTGTTGGTGTCATTATGATGGCGATTTTTACCTCCACCATGTTTGGGGGCGGGATTGCGCTCATCAAGGACCGAGAGAATGGGATCCACGAGGGGTACCTGGTCACTCCGGTGCAGCGTACAAGCATCATCGCCGGGATCATTTCCAGCGGCACCGTCCGTGCGTTTATCGCCGGTTTTATGATCTTCCTGATCGATATTCTCATCACCGGGATTATTATCCAGAGCGTGGAAGACTTCCTGTTGGTCGTTCTCGTTATCTTTATCGCATGTGTCGGGGTGACCAGTCTTGTCGTATCCTTCGCATCGCGGTTCTCTGCCCAGCAGGAGTACGCCTCGGTCGTAGCATTTCTTAACCTCATCCTTTTCATGACATCCGGGGCATTCTACCCGGTAATCGGTATGCCGGGCTGGCTGCGCTGGATCACGGTGATCAATCCCGAGTACTATGGTGTGGATGCTCTCAGGAGTATTATCCTCCGGGGACAGGGGCTCGATGTTATTGGCATCGATCTTATTGCATTAATGGTATTTTCCGGTGCAATGATCCTTCTCGGTATCGTAACATACCGGCGGACACTGGAATGATTGAGATCCAATCACCGGTTCAGTCCCATATTTTTGAGTTAAAAAAAAGTGAGAAGGGATTTTTCTTCCTCACATGGCCAAATATCCCCGGATCCCTTACCAGATTCTCGTCCGGTCCATCACTCTTGCGATATAGGAACGGATGAAGGGATCCTCGTCTGCATCAGAGAACCGGTCCTTGAGCCCTTCAATTGCACTGTACGTCCGTATCGCAGCCAGCGCCGCAGCCGCACACTGGCGGGTTTGCGGTTGCTCGGCCTTATCCTTCAAGCGCCCGATCAGTGCATGTACCGCACGACCGCTTTTTAGTTTAGACAGCGCCTCCGTCGCATGCCTCCGGATCTCCGGGTCTTCATCGCTGCAACAATCTACAAGGGGAAGCACTACCCTGGGATCTCCACTATCTCCCATGGCTTTGACCGCATCGATACGGTCCTGTTGTTGTGTCTTGCCCCGGATTTTTTCTATGAGATGGTAGATCCCGCCCGGTTCAGGCAGGAAACCCGACCATCCACCAACCGTTTCTTCCCTGCACATATCCATGAACATATCACCGAAACATTCGTCAGAAATCTCTAATCAGGTTTTGCCAGCATTCCGGCAAACCATTAAATAAATATTAAACTACGAAAAACGGCTGCCGCTTACCAAGAACGGCATGTGCCTGCCCGACTTTTCTGATCCTTGTTATGAGGCAGAACATCACATTATAATCGGCGTTTCAATTATTAATAATTAATCATGATAAATACAGCCAGCAGCGGGTTAACTAAATTGAAGAAATACCCTAAATAAGAAAAACTCATTCGGGATATTAATTGGATCTTCGGGATCAGATAGTTTGATTATTACGGTCATAAGAATGGATCGTATGCACCTGATCGTGAGCAGCAAGAAGATGGAGAACGGCATCGTCGTTTTCTGGCATGAAAAGGATGAAAAGAAATACGATTCCTTCAATTTTTCAGAGCTTATCGACATGAAGATCAACGCCCTCGACCTGCTGGATCGTCCCAAGTCCTACGCCATTGATGTTGAAGAGCACAAGCTTATCGTGAAAAAATAAGGTCCGTAGTTAAAAAACCGAAAACCATCATTTCCCTATCCTGCATCTTTTTTCACATCCCACAATTGGAATTTTATCAAGAGCCTCATGATTCCTGGTCCATTACCCTGACAAAAAAGCTCATATCCGATGAAAAAGAGCTGGAGTACTAAGGGCATGATTATGAGACAATCACGACTGGTACACCCCGGGGACCCCGCAAAGAATTTTTCCTTAAAAGATCAGAACGATACAACCTTCGGCCTGTTCGAACATTCCGGCAGGAAGGTACTCCTCTCCTTCCACCCCCTTGCATGGACAGAATTCTGTGCCGCCCAGATGAAGTCACTGGAAGACAACCGGGACATTCTCGCATCGCTTGACACCATTGCGGTCGGGATCAGCGTCGATTCCCGGCCGTGTAAACTGGAATGGGCAAAGACTCTTGGTATCACCCACACTCCGCTGCTCTGCGATTTCTGGCCGCACGGTAAAGTCGCGCAGCAGTACGGCATCTTTCGGGACGACAATGGTTTCTTTAGAGCGGGCAAATATCATCGTGGACGAACAGCAGATGATTGTGTTTGTCAGGATCTATCCGGTTCATTCGGTGCCGGATATCGGGGAAGTGATCGCTTTTATAAAGAATCAGAAAAGGCAATAAAACCGGTTCAATACTTCAAGGGAAGACTCCATAAAAATGGAACTTCGGTACCAGCCGGGTTTGCTGAAAGTCAAGCGATGTACTGCAGCATGGATATAGCGGGCTAATTTATATCAGATCGTGGGTAACGTGGATGAGGGACACACCATGATCACCGATATGTTTGCGATCCTGATGGTTATCTCTCTTGGCGCCATGGCGGGAACCGCGATCGGGCTCTTCATCGGGTTTGCACTCAGGAAACAGAAGCAGGAGTGGTCAGCAATGACCCGCTCTGAAAAATCAATAAATATCTCCCTGATAGTCGTGTGCTCGGCGGTCTGTATTGCCGGACTGGCATGGTATTCACTGCAGACGCCCCTGGTGTAGCCTGTTCAGGTCAGACCGGGATCATCAAAACAGAGTTTTATGCCGTGCGGGCCGGTTACACCGTCGTTTTTGGCACCGCCGACGGTACTTCGTACACGAGCTCATTATTGGATTTGTCCGTCAGGGTCAGTTGATCGATATTTACAGAGGATCCAGCTTCGGATTTTTTAGATTACAGCCGCACAGGATCTTTTCACCGGGTCTTTTTCTCGAACTTCCGTTTGATCCGCTCTGCCAGATCATAGCACCAGAGCACACCTTTCACCAGACGTATTTTGAGACCGAGACCTCTCCCCTCCATCTCGCGGGACACCTGTTTTATAAGCATCGGAACAGGCAGGTGCTGGGGACAGATCTTCTCGCATTTCCCGCACTGCCGGCACAGCCCGGCATATGATTTGTCCCCGAGAACCCCCCCATGCCTCCCGATGTACAGGAATTTTGCGGTACGGTCGTGGGGAAACAGGTGATGTGTGTTGTAGCTTGCAAAACAGCCGGGAATATCGACGCCGGAAGGACATGGCATACAGTAGCCGCAGGCAGTGCACCCGATCTTCATCAACCGCTGGTAGGTGTCCCTCACCCGGGCGATCAGTGCTGATTCATCCAGAGTAAGAGAATCGGGAAGCGCTGATGCGGCACCCCGCAGGTTCTCTTCAATATGGGCTTCATTGTTCATACCCGAGAGGATAACCGTGACCTCAGGATGGTTCCACACCCAGCGCAGCCCCCATTCGGCAGGTGAACGTTTCACCGGAGCCCCGTCCCAGATCTTTTGTATCTCGTCCGGTACCGGCCCGGCAAGGTTGCCGCCCCGCAGGGGCTCCATGATCATGACCGCAAGCCGGTTTTTTGCTGCGTACTTCAGCCCTTCGGTTCCTGCCTGGTTATGCTCATCAAGGTAGTTGTACTGGATCTGGCAGAATTCCCAATCGTACGCGTCCACGATCTCTTTTAAGGTCGCTGTATTACCATGAAAGGAAAAACCCGCATTCCGGATCCTCCCGTCTTTTTTTGCGGTGCTCAGGAATTCCAGCACCCCGAGACCTTTGAGTTTTTCCCAAGCCTCTTTTGAAAGGCTGTGGAGCAGGTAGTAATCGATGTGATCTGTCCCTAATGTCCTGAGTTGCGAACCGAGGATCCGATCCATGTCTGCTCTCTTGTGGACAGACCACGGCGGGAGTTTGGTCGCTATCCGGACTTTTTCCCGGTAGCCGCGAGCAAGCGCCTTACCCAGCACCAGCTCACTTTTTCCGAGATGGTATACCGGCGCAGTGTCCACGTAGTTTACCCCGTTATCGATGGCAGAGCGGATCTGCCGTATCGCACGCTGCTCGTCAATACCGCCGGTCTTTGTCAGGGGCAGGCGCATGCACCCGAAGCCGAGAATCGAGAGGCTGTCGCCGGTTTTGGGGACGTTACGGTATAACATGATCACCACTTCCGGGAAAGATTGGATCTCCTTTCACTATGTTGGAGGGCAAGGTATTCAACTCTTGGAGGCGTCACAGTTCACCGCCCGCAGTTTTTTTCCTCCTCCCTGCAAACGTCCGTGTATGACCATCGAATCCGGTGCGGTCAGACCGGTCGCAGGGCCGATGGCCCCAGCAGCATGGACAGCACCTGAAGGGAGTGGGCTGCAAAACCTGTCTTGAGTCCGGCCTTCTCGTCGCCGCCTGCCTGTTACAGTATATCAAAAATGCAATATCATTGCGAAATACCCGGCCGTGAAACGGTCCGGTACCCGTCAGGTCTGAAATGCTGATCGATTTCCTTTTTTTTAATAAATCCCATATTCAGGGAAACGACTTTGAGAATTCCCTGACTTTTTCTGAAGCTTTGGACATGAGCGGCTCGCCATGGCCTGACAGGAGTATATCGAAATCAAGGGCAGCGATTTTCTTGATCGATTGCCGTGCCTGGTTCATATCCGGTGTGAACTGGGGGGGCGGTCCTTCGAGTTTTCCTTTAAAAAAACGTATTGCATCACCGGAAAACAACATCCTGAATTTTGGATCATACAGGCAGATACTCCCCGCTGTATGCCCGGGTGCGTGAATACAGGTAAGGCCGGCAATCTGATCATTGTCATGGAGAACGATATCCGGCTGGACCGGTTTGAATGCGAAAAATACTTTAAACATCCTGTAAAGTATCCCGATAAGTCCCGAGGGGACAGGCATGGGTTTTATTCCCCCGACATAATCCGCATCATCTGCATGGATTGCAATTTTTGCACCGGTAATATCCCACAGTTCATATGCATTTCCCGTATGGTCCAGATGATAATGCGTCAGGATAATAGTTTCAATATCCGAAGGGCTGCCGTGAAGGGTATCTTTAATATAATTAAGAATTTTGCCGGTATTTCCGGGTAATCCTGTATCGATAAGGATCATTCCGTCACCAATGATCAGATAACAGTTCGCGTTGATACCTTCGATCTGATGAACCCCCGGAATAATTTCCATACTCCCACAGCACCGGATATGCCATGACAGTTTATATATATTTAGAACATCATCGGGGCTCTTGTTGTAACGTTTGATTTTTACTATCAATCATCCATGCAGACATGTATGCATCAGAGTTTTTTTCGTCTTTGTCATCCTTCAACAACCAGAATTTTTTTAAAAAAATCAACCGGAACAAACAACTGATAAGATACTTATTTCCCGAAGTAGTATGGTGGATTACAAGCGGGTAGGAGGGCCATGATGTTCATTGACCTTGGAAAAACACAGGAAGAAAAAGACCGGCTCATGATCCTTGCAATGATCTGCCTGTGCGTCGGCATCCTCGCGGCCGATGTCCTTATCCCGGTCGGTTTTGTCATCTGGGGGTTGTATCTTATTCCCCTCCTCATGTCGATCTGGCTCACCCACCGCTACTCCCCCTTTTTTACGGCATGGCTGATATCCGGTGCCCTCCTAGTCGGCAGCATAATCTCAGCCCGCACGAACCAGTCAGATCTCCTGAACCGTGCGGTCTTCATCCTGATGATAGCAGTCGTCACACTCCTCATATGGGAGATCCGCACCAACCAGGCAAACCTTGAACAGGAGATTGCCGAACGCCGCATCGCACAGAAAAATCTGGAGGACCTGACACGGACGCTCGAGCACCGGGTAGCCGACCGGACCCGCGAGCTCTCCGAGGTCAACGAAATATTAAAAAATGATATCATCGAGCGCGGGAAGATCGGAAAATCGCTGCAGCAGGCAAACCAGAAACTCAACATTCTCTCTTCGGTGACACGGCATGATATCCTGAATAAACTGATGGCGCTGCTCACGTTTCTTGACCTTTCAAAAGAAGAGGCAAAAAAGAACCCGGTGATCCTTGAATATGTTGAAAAGGAACTGGAGATTTCCGAAGCTATCCAGCGGCAGATCGAGTTCACGAGGTTTTACCAGGACGTCGGCGTGAAAGCGCCGGAGTGGGAGGATGTCGCTGCAGTCATACGGAGGGCATCAGACTCGCTGAAGGTGCACGGGATCACCCCGGACGTTATGATCTCCGGCCTCGTGATCTATGCCGATCCCCTTATCGAGAAGGTCTTCTACAACCTTATGGAAAACTCGATCCGGCATGGCAAACATATCACGACCATGGCGTTTTCATGCCACGAAACACCGGAAGGCCTGGTGATCGTGTATACAGACAACGGCGTCGGTATCGCCGCTGAAGACAAGGAGCGCATCTTTCTTCGGGGATTTGGGAAAAACACCGGTCTCGGGATGTTTTTGTCCCGCGAGATCCTCGGGATTACCAGTATCGTGATCAAAGAGACCGGAGAGCAGGGGAAGGGGGTGCGGTTCGAGATCTCCGTACCTGGGGAAAATTACCGAATCAAACCGGGCACTCCAGAAACTTCGTAAGGGTAGCCTGCACGAGGTGTGTGGGTTGCGGCTCCTGCATAACCATACAATGCTTTTAACACCCGCATATCCTGAAACTTAAAAACAATTTTCCCCCCAATATCATGGTGTTGCAGGGGAAATGATCGGGAGATACAGATACCATCCTTTCTGTTTTTTTCAATCCTTCTCACATTTTTTTTAGATCCACACCAGCATTCCCCGCACCGTTCATGGGGATGTTTGCCGTTCCCGAGAGGGAAGGGCAAACTGAAGAAGATATCCTTCAGGATATCTTCGACTTGACCCCTGCCAGCAAGACACTTTCACCCCGCGCAAGCCTGATGCTTATCCCTCTCAGAACAGCAGGGATCCGGTGCGATGAGGATCGAGATCTCAGACGGGATTGCACTCCAGTCCGGCACATTCAATGCGGTGATCGCCCCGGAAAAGGTCATCATCACCGCACTCACCAACAACGCGGATCTCCAGAGGTTCCTCTTCCTTTTTGTGTGCGGCAACTACTCGCGCATCCTCTCCTCCATCGGCCGCACGTCGACAAACTTTGAGGTGAGGAGGGCGTTTACTGCCCACCAGCTCTTCACCATTTTAAAAGAGGCCAGCCATACCATCGTCCTTGTCGAACATGACCCGACAATGTTTGACGGGGCGGAGACGATGATCCCCCCTGTTGCCGGCGCACTCAGGGACGTGGGGCGCGAGGCACTCCTGATCCTGTACACGCCCGCCATCGATCGCCCGTTTTCCGCACTGGTGCGCTCGGCAGACCGCATCTTCCATATTACGCCATCCAATGATCCCGCCAACCACCGGAACCGCAGCGCCCGGTCGTTGCGCTCCGGCTGCGCGCTCCCCCCTGCGCAGACGACACTGGAGGTGTCGTGACGGGCAGGAGCTTTGCAAGCGTCCGCCAGGGGGTGAAGAGTACGGCGGACCGCTGGGCCCGTTCGTCACGGGCGCTCAAAAAGGATGACCAGCCGTACGGCGAGAGGCTTGTCGAGCTCGCAAAGAAACACTCAAGCGAGGCATTCTACGGCTGCGATGACCCGCTCGAAGCCGCAGTCTTCTCCGTGCTTGTCGAGCTGATCAAAGAGCAGGAGCAGGCAAAGCAGGAGCAGACAGAGCGCGATGTGGATCCTTGATTCGGTGTACCGGGGCGGCGTTGACCTGTGGGTCAGGGACCGGACAGACCGCGCAGTAACAAAGGTCAGGCATGGGTATGACCCGCCGTTCTTCCTTCACCTGCCCGACCCGCACCCGCACCACGGGATGATCGCGGCGCTGGAAAACGAGTACCGGGCAGAGGAGTGTACGTTCAGGACGATCTTCGGCAATTGTGCGGGATACAAAGTCTTTGCCGGGCGTCCTGTAGCAGAAGCGATCGAGCAGCAGACACAGTATGAAGCGCAGCTCTTCAACGTGGACGTGCGTATCGACCAGCGCTTCATGGCAGAACGCGGGATAGTCCCCTGTTGCAAAGAGTCCGGGTCCCGCTTCCTGCCGGATCTGTCCTGCGACCTGCGCCAGATGGAGATACGCATCCACGATGACCCGGTTCTTTCATCCACATGCTCAGATATAGATGTCGTTTTCGAGGGGACCGAACACCTCCACGGGACGGGACGCGATGTGCTTGCCGGTCTCTTCCTGCTCGTTGCCGAATGCGACCCCGATGTGATCCTCATGCCGGATGCCGATACGTGGATGCCGAAACTGCAGCGGCAGGCACGGGCATACGGGCTCGACATGCCGTTTTCCCGGAGCGGAAAGTACCGGGCGATGAGCGCACGGTCGTACTGGAGTTACGGCAGGATGGAGCACAAGGAATCGGCGCTCATCCCGGACGGCAGGATCCTGATCGACACGGAGCAGAGCTTCGTGTACCGGGAGGGTGGGCTTGAGGGGGTGCTCATGGCAGCGAGGCTCTCCGGGCTCTCCCCGAACCTTGCATCACGGTTCACGCCGGGCACGCTCATCTCAAGTTACGAGGTCTACGAAGCGGTCCGCAGGGGAATTGTCGTCCCGTTCCGCAAAAGCGATGTGGAGACGGTGCGGAGGTTCTCCGAACTTAAGGAAGCAGACCGGGGCGGGATGATGTTCCAGCCGTTGCCGGGGATCTACGAGAACGTGGACGAGATCGATTTCACCTCGCTGTACCCTTCCATCATCGTGCAGTCGAACCTCTCGCCCGAGACCATCAGACACCCGGAACGGCAGGGGTTCCTGCCGGCAGTCCTCGCCCCGCTCCTTGCGCTTCGGATCTCGACAAAGCAGATGAAGAAGCAGGATCCCCGGTATGCCGGCACCGACTCCATCCTTAAGTGGATGCTGGTGACCTGCTTTGGGTATACCGGCTACAAGAACGCAAAGTTCGGCAGGATCGAGGTGCACGAGGGGATCACCGGGCGATCCCGCGACATACTGATGCTTACTAAGGATATCGCGGAGTCCATGGGATTTTGTGTGCTGCACGGGATCGTGGACTGTCTCTGGGTGCAGGGGCCGCCTGCCGGTGCGCTGAAAACCCGTGTCGAGCAGGAGACCGGGCTGCTCACTGAGGTCGAACATTTCGACTGGATTGTGTTCCTGCCGCAGAATGACGGGTCCGGCTCGTACAACCGCTATTACGGCAGGCTTTCTGACGGGAGCATAAAAGTAAGGGGGATCGCAGCCCGAAGGCACGACACCCCGGAATATATCAGGAATATGCAGCGCAGGATGCTCTCCGTGATGTCGGGAGCTGCAACGATCAATGAGATCGGCGCCGTTAAAGATCAGGTAACCGCAATCTACCGGTGTGCAGTGCAGAACCTCCCTTGTGCAGCTGCAAAGGAGCTGGCGATCAACCGGCGGATCAGCAGGCTCACGTACGCACACCGGTGCATCGAAGGGGCAGCGGTGAATGCGTACCGGAATGAAGGTGTTGCAGTTGCGCCGGGCTCAAAAGTCAGCTATGTCGTACGGGACGCCCGGAAGTACACGGTCGATCCCGTGTGGGGCGCCGATTCGTTCGATGTCCCGTACTACCGGGATCTGCTGGACAAGGCGTGGGAAGAGATCTCGTACGCGTTCACATCAGGCAGTAGGAACCGCGTTGAAGCGGCGGAATCCGACGCGAAGCAGAAAACCGATGATAAGAACCGTTGCCGACATGACAATAATGCGTGCCCACTGTGCAGGTGAGAGAGGTACCGTGTTAAACACCGCCCCGCCATACTGCACGATCAGGACCTGGGTGGCAACAATCAGACCCATGACCGCAAAGAATGTCGGGTTGCCGCGGAAAAACGGGGGCATGGTCCCGTCCATTGCCCGGCAGTTGATGCCGTTCCAGACCTGGGCAATGACAAACGCAGCAAAGAATACCGTGCTGACTTCCGCAGGTGTTGTGCCGCCCATAAACCCGGTCATCATCTGGAGAAGTCCGGCGATAATGAAAAAGATGCCCGTTACGATAACCGACGCCCACATAAACGGGGTGATGATGTGTTCGTCCCGGGAAACGGGTGGCCGGTTCATCAGCCCGGTATGAGGGGCTTCCGAACAGAGCGCGAATGCTGCCAGCGTGTCCATGATCAGGTTGATCCAGAGGATCTGAAGGATGGTAAATGGTTCCGGATAGCCCAGCAGCGGTGCGATGAAGGTGAGGATGCAGGCACAGAAGTTGATCGTGATCTGGAAGAGCAGGAACCGCTGGATATTTTCATAGAGTGACCTCCCCCACCACACGGCATTTGTTATTGAGGAGAAGGAATCGTCAAGCAGGATAATATCACTCGCCTCGCGTGCCACTTCCGTCCCGGCAATCCCCATTGCCAGCCCGACATCCGCGTGCTTCAGCGCCGGTGCGTCATTCGTCCCATCCCCGGTGACCGCCACAATAGCCCCGTTTTTCTGGAGCGCTTTCACAAGGAGCAGCTTGTCCATCGGTTCAGCCCGGGCCATTACATCAAGGTGACGGACAGCACCAGCCTGTTCATGTTCGGACAGTGCCCGGAACTCCCTGCCGGTCATGACTGTGCCGTTGGTATAGATCCCTGAATCCTTTGCGATGGCTTGTGCCGTTTCCGGATTATCCCCGGTGACCATCCTGACCCTGATGCCTGCGTTCTGGCAACGGGTCACCGACTCCCTGATATTATCCCTGAGGGGGTCACGTATCCCGACATACCCGTCCCAGACAAGACCCGATTCGCTGTCATCACCGCCAATGATCTCCTTATGGGCAAATGCGAGGGTTCTCATTGCCTGCGCCGCGAGTCCGCTGACACCGCTAAGATCAGGATGCCTGAGGCAGAGCCCGGACAGGATCTCGGGGGCGCCCTTCACAAGAAGATAAGGCCTGCCGTTAAGGCTCACGACTGTTGACATCCGCTTCCGTTTACCGTCAAAGAGATACTGCCTGTTCACCGTAGTCTCTGCCCGGATCTGCATGTAATCGAGTGAGTGCCCGCGGAGCCAGCGGAGCAGTGCACCTTCCGTCGAATTCCCGATGACGATTACCCTGCTATCACGATCCTCCAGATATGCGGTACTGTTGACAGCTGCGTTGAGCGTGATCCATTCCGCCGGGGTCTGCAGAAGATCCGGGGGATGGATGGGATCACCTGCTGAAGATGCGACAACCTCCATCTGGTTTTTTGTAAGCGTGCCGGTCTTGTCCGTGCAGACGGTTGTCGCAGAGCCGATCGTCTCGCAGGCGATCAGCCTTCTTACAAGACAGTTCGCACGGGTCATCTTTCGCATGGCAAGCGACAGCGAGAGTGTCACGCTCATCGGTAGCCCTTCCGGCACCGCAACGACGATGATTACCACTGCGATCATGATATAGTTCAGGAGATGGTTTGCGGTGGAAAGGTCAAAACCGGTCACTTCGCCAAGGATAATACCGCGGGCGAGCAGTGCACCCGATATGAGCACCGCCATGCTGTACCCGAACCTGCTGATGAGGTGTGCAAGCTCCTCCAGTTTGTGTTCGAGCGGTGTCTGCGTGGCATGGTCAATTCCCAGCGACGCGGCAATCACGCCCATCTGCGCTGAGTCTCCCACCGCACCAGCGATCATCTGCCCTTTCCCCGCGGTGACAAACGTCCCTTTCAGGACAGGTACCTGTACGTCTTTCTGCACGGGTTCGCTCTCCCCGGTAAACGAGGAGTCATCGGTGAACAGGGAGTCAGACAGGAAGATCCAGCCATCTGCCGGCACGCCGTCACCTGCTTCGAGCAGGATGAGGTCGCCGACAACGATATCCCTTGACGGGATCGCAGCAGGGCGCCCGTCACGGATCACCTTGACTGCCATATCGTCCCGGTGTGCGTTCAGGATATCGAATTCCCTGCTGCTCCGGTATTCATTGAAAAACGAGATGCCCGTCGCCAGCAGGATTGCAATGATGATCCCGGCGGTCTCCAGAAAACCGCTCCCCTGGAATAGTGCGACAAGGGCTGATATGACGACTGCGAAGAGGAGGATCCTAATGATCGGATTGTTAAAATTTTTCAGGTATTGTTTCCAGAACGGTTCCCGGACCGGCGGGGTCATTGCATTGGAGCCAAACCTTGTGCGGAATAGGGAAACCTGCGATGACTGCAGGCCGGCATCACCCGCCACATTCACCAGCTCGTCAAATGCCAGCATTATCCGAGAGTCCCCCGGTGATCAAAAGGTTTGAGATCCGTAGATACACTATGCGGGTTCCTAAAATTATAACCTGCCATACCTCCATTACCCGGCACATCATTTGGGCACCATGGGGACGCCACGGGGTTTTTTCCCGGGGGGTGTACATGGAGGACATACAATGCAGTGATCATAGTTCACCCGGAACAAGGGTATACAGGATTACTCCCTCTTGTCCTGGCTCTCCGGCTCCCGGACAGGGCACACTCTGACGGAGCGAAAGACCCCGATCACAATCGATCCTACGGCGAGAAGCGAGAGCCCGATGATTGCATAGATGATGTAATTGAAGTTCTGCTGGACAATCGGGATGCTGCCAAAGAAGTACCCGGCAAGCACGAATGATGCAATCCAGAGTGCGCCGCCAATCACGTTGTACGTGATGAACCAGCGGTAACCCATCTTCCCGACACCGGAGAGGAACGGCGCAAACGTGCGTATGAAGGGGACGAAGCGTGCGATAACGATGGTCAGACCTCCGTAGCGTGTGAAGTACTCCTCGGTCTTTTCCAGATGATCACGGCGGATAATACAGTATTTTCTCTCCAGCACCTTCATCCCGACCGTGTGCCCGATCCAGTAATTTGCCGTGTCGCCGAGCACTGCAGCTGTGATAAGGGTGACGATCAGGATTTCGGTGTTAAGGTAGCCGTTTCCCGCAAGCGCCCCGGCAACAAATAGGAGCGAGTCGCCGGGCAGGTAAGGCGTCACAACCAGCCCGGTCTCGCAGAAGATGATCACAAACAGGAACAGGTAGGTCCAGAACCCGTATGTCTCGATAATGCCGGGCAGGTATTTGTCGAAGTGGATAACGAGATCGAGGATAAAGAAGAATGGATCCATTTCCAGTGATATGGGATGCGGTATACGATAAATGAATTCCCGGGGATGCGCCATGGAACCCCGGAAACAGTGCAGAGGTGATGACGATTCCGGCAGTACCGGAAAAAAGCGGTACTTTCCCGTACGGCCGGATTACCGCACTACAGCCTCTTTTGTCCAGTACTTGAATATCTCAAACCAGAGAATGCTCAGAACGCCCGCCCCGGCACACACGACAAGATCAACAGGCGGAACGGTGCCGAACCTGAAGAGATCCCGAAGTCCCGGGAGGTAGAGGACCAGGAACAGGCAGCTGAGTGTTCCTGCAAAGATCCACCGTAGTGCCTTGTTTTGTGAACGCAGCGAGGTCAAAAGAGTCTCTGACCACGACCGGTTCGTGAGGATCAGACAGAGGTTGGCAATCACGATGGTGGTGAAGGTCAGGGTTCTTGCTTCCGGTTCGCCCAGGCCCCGTGTAAGTGCACTGACATAGATGATCAGGACAACGCTCAGCACAACCGCTCCCTGGAGGAGACTGAGCGCGAGGGCCCGCCTGGTGAAAAGCCCCTCATCCTTCTGGCGTGGCGGGCGCTTCATCACGTCCTGCTCTTCCTTTTCCGACTCAAACACGATAGAGCATGCGGGATCGATGATCAGTTCCAAAAAGACGATATGTACCGGCAGCAGGACGAGCGGCAGGTTAAACAGAACAGGGATGAGCGACATGCCCGCAATCGGGACATGGATGGAGAAAATATATGCCATAGCCTTTTTTAAATTATCAAAAATTCTTCTCCCCACTCTCACCGCAGACACAATTGACGTGAAATTGTCATCAAGCAAAACGAGCGACGAGGACTCCCGGGCAACATCGGTCCCCCTGCCACCCATCGCGATACCAATATCCGCGGATTTCAGCGCGGGGGCATCATTCACGCCGTCACCGGTCATGGCGACAACTTCTCCGTTTGTCTTTAAAGCGTTGACAATCCTGAGTTTCTGTTCCGGGACAACCCGTGCAAAGATAGTGACAGAACCGATTCGCTCCCGGAGATTATCCTCACTGAGTGTCTCCAGTTCGGCACCGGTTAAACAGTAATCGGCGTTCTTAAGACCGATCTGCCGGGCAATATTCTGTGCAGTCAGGGGATAGTCCCCGGTAATCATGATCACCCGGATCCCTGCAGAATAACATTCACTGACCGCCTCCGTAACCTGCGGGCGTACTGGATCGGCAAACCCGACGAGCCCCAGAAATTTAAAAGTGAAGTCATGTTGTTCACCGGGGAGTTCTGTCCGGGAAAACGAGGCTTTTGCCACCCCCAGCACACGGAGGCCTTCCACCGCCATTGTATTGATGTGCACTGACAGGTCCTGCAGCATCTTTGGGTCAAAATGGCAGAGATCTGCAATGGCTTCCGGCGCCCCTTTTGCCGCTATAATATATTCATTGCCATCAGGTGACCGCCATACGTTTGACATGGCAAGGAGGTCTGGTGAAAGGGGATATTCCAGGATATGCTCCCAGCTGGTATGGATATGCTCGGTTCTCCCAAAATCCCCGTCAGCAAGCTGGATGAGTGCCTTCTCCATCGGATCGAAAGGATCCTTTTTACAGGCGAGAATACTGAACTCAGCAACTTCATGGCAGATGTCAGGGACAGAATTTGATGAATTGGCATCGTTCTCGCACATCTTTCCCAGTGCAAAAAATTTCTTAACTGACATCCGGTTCTGGGTGAGTGTGCCGGTTTTGTCAACACAGAGGACTGTTGCCGAACCAAGCGTCTCTATCGCCGGGACCTGACGGGTCAGCACGTTTTTTTGGGAGATCCTCCACGCTCCCAGCGCAAGGAATACCGTAAGGACAACGGGGAACTCTTCGGGCAGAATCGCCATGGCAAGGGTAATTCCCGCAAGGAATCCCTCGATCCAGTTGAAACGGGTAAGACCATACACCACCACGATGATGGCACACAGGGAGACTCCGATAAGAGCAATCGTCCGGACGATCCGTGAGATCTCCCCCTTCAACCGGGTCTCTTCCCGTTCGACACTCTGCAATACCGCCCCGATCTTCCCCATCTCGGTTTTTATGCCCGTCGACCTGACCCCGGCGAGACCCTGCCCTTGGACAACAAGTGTTCCGGAGTAGACGAACGGTTGGTCATCACCGCCCGGGCGGTCAGACTGCATACCCGCTATCCAGGATATTTTACGGACCGGGACAGATTCCCCCGTAAGGAGTGACTCGTCCACCGAGACATTGATGGAGGAGAGCAGGACGCCATCCGCGGGAACACGGTCGCCCTCGGAGAGGATGAGCATGTCACCGGTTACAACCTCACGACCCGGAATCCGTTCCTGTTCACCGTCCCGGATCACCAGTGCCCGCGGGCTGGAGAGGTTCCTGAGTGCTTCAAGCGCCCGTTCAGTCTTCTGCTCCTGGTAGACCGTGATCGCAATGATGACAAGCACAAAGCTCATCAGCATCAGGCCCTCCTGAATATCACCGAGCAAAAAATAGAGCAGGCCGCATGCAACAAGAAGGAGAAACATTGGTTCGTGGATAACTTCAAAAATTATCCAGAAAATGCTCCGTTTCTGTTGGGTGGGGAGTTCATTATACCCCTCAGACCGCAGTTTTTCCTGTGCTTCTTTGCCAGTGAGCCCGGTCACGGACCCGATATCAATAGATTGCATTAATTCGTTCCATCCAAAAATGGTACCTTACCTTTTAAAATCCCCGAGTCAATCCGGATCGATACCATCTCTGCTATCAACGAGTCGCCA
>Ga0268277_1000449_pt1 | contig 32805 bp, 39 predicted proteins | sample saktaG_5_FD_190132 | JGI IMG/M metagenome (GOLD analysis project Ga0268277, IMG submission 190132) | Saline water microbial communities from Sakinaw Lake, British Columbia, Canada - sak_2010_1_5_50m | ecosystem: Environmental > Aquatic > Non-marine Saline and Alkaline > Saline ... | reverse complement strand
TTTTAAATCCCATTCTGTTTTTCTTAATTTTTCATCCCATCTTTGAAGAGTTCTATTATGAACTTCATAATTGTATTTTGTTAGAAGTATTTTCCTAGATTGATTGTATGAATGTCCTTTTATCCTGGGCTTAAAAAATTCTTTTCTAATTTCTTCTTTTTTCATGAAATTAGGTTGTTTTTACACACGAACTAATTTTCGGTTCTTACGACATATGTCTGTTGCTTGCACATCTAGATACTTCTGAGATGTCTTTTAAAGAGAAAATTAAATTTAATTTACGGGCAGATACTTGGGCATATAGGTTAGAAAAATATGTTGATAAATATCTAAAAGGAATATAAAATATAAATCTAAAGATTTTAAAAATTATACATTTAAAAAATAAGTTTGTGTTTTTTGTCACATAAATTTTTATAAACTAAATAATATTTGTATTTTTATGCCACACGTGTATTTAAATTTAGGGGAATTAATTTCTGGAAAAAAAATTGATAGAGGAATTTTAGGAATTGTATTAGAGTCTTATTTAGATGATGCAAAGACCTTTATTAAGTATAATTTCCAAAGAGATACTTGGGTAGAAAGATTCAAGGATCTTGGAAAATCTCTTGAAGATAAAGCAGATTATATGTTTAAAAGATAATTAAAAGTGTAGACCGAGTAGTCAGCTCAAGAATAATTAAAAAGCTACCCTTAATCCTTCTCAGTTCTGTGACCCACTAAGCACCTTAATAAATGTTTAGGGCTGCTCCGATCAAGGCCTGACCCATTTCGCATCTACAAGATCAAAGTGGACAAAACGTCAACGTTAGATCAAAGACCTTTTAACGCTTCTATTACACTCTACTCGTAGTCTGCCATAAAGCCCGTTTGCACATGAGCAGGGGGCTAACCTGCCGATCTAGTCTACAAAAATACAAGAAATTACTTCTTTTTAAGGGTTTCTAATTTTAACTTTCAAATCTTCTTCTTGAAATAAGTTTTTTTTAATAAGCATTAAATCTAATTTCATAAGATTTTTAATAAAAGAATTTTCAATATTTAATTTATAGTAATCAGATTTTCCAATTTTTCTTGTTTTGGTCAAAATTCCTGTTTCAATAAGTCTAGGGAAAAATAATTTAAAAGAATTATAACTAACATTACTTCCTTTAGCAATTTCAGTCATAGGGAAATCAAAAAAATGGTTATCTATTAAAAAATCAAAAATTCTTAGTTGAGGGGTATCTCCAAAACATTTCAAAAATATAGATTTGTTTTCTTTTATTTTCATATAATATTATAAATATGAAGTTTTATAAATGTTCCTATATAATTAATAAATATTTCAAAGATAGAAACATTTAAAATATATCAAAGCTTAATAAAAAAATGTCCATTGAACTAGAAAAAGCCCAAATAATGTTTAAATTGACCCGTAAAAATAATTGGGGCGCTTGTTACGATCGTTTAGAACATTTTAAAAGATTTTCAAATCTAGAAAAAGCAATAAAAGATTTGTTAAAAATAAATTGGATAATTTTTCATAAAAAACCAAATTATAAAGCCATTTCTTTGAATTCCAAATACAAAAAAGAAATATTTGAATTTATACTTTCAAAAATGCCTCATTTAAAAGAATTTCTTAAGTGAACTTTTTAGATTCATCCTTTTTTTATAATTTAATACCCTTTCCAAACCACCAATCTACCTTCATCATCCCTAAGAAATAAGGTATCTCCTGAAGCTGTCCAAACATAAGCTTCTTTTAAGAATTTTTAGTTTTTCCATAACTTTCCAGTAACCATTTCCAAACAGGTTTTATAATTATTTTTTTCCCTTTTAATTTAATTTCTTCTTCTTGACTATTTGTTAAAATTAAAAGATTATTGCATTTAAATTCTTCTGACGCTTTTAATAAAGATTTAGTTTCTCTATCTTTTGTCATGAAATTAGAAAAGTCATAGCAAACTTGGATTAATTGATTCACTTTTTTACCTTTTTTAATTAAAAAATCTACTTCTTCATTTTGCGATGTTTGAAAATATGAAACATCCTTTTCTCTTCTAATCAATTCTAAAAAAACAAGATTTTCTAATAATCTTCCTTTGTCATCTATTTTATTGTTAGTTAATATTCCATTATCAATAAAATAAACTTTAGGTAAGGATTGCTCTGCTTTTTTGTACGATAAATCAAACTTCCTTAACATGAATATTACAAAAGCTTCTTCAAGATATGTAACATAATTATAAAGTGCGTTTTTCCCAACTTTTACATTCAAGGATTTCAAGTAATTGTAAAATTTATTGACAGAAAACTCTTTTGAAGAGATAAGTGCCTTAATTAATTGCAAAATAACTTTAGTATTCCTTATTTTTTCTCTTTCTATAACATCTTTGTAAAGTGCTGTTTCAAATATGTTAGATAGAATTTTTTCACTTTGTTCAGGATAAATTATTGTCTCAGGGTAACCCCCTTCACCAAAATATTTGTTAAATAAATTAATAATTTCTGCTTTTTCACTAGAGGACAAGAATTTTTGAATTTTTACATTTTTAGAGAGAATATATTCCTTAAAAGAAAAAGGTAGCAAAGTATAGGTTAAAGTTCTCCCCCTCATAGATGTGGCAATTTCCTTACTTAATAATTTTGAAGAAGAACCAGAAATAAATACTTTTATTCCTTCATCTAAACATGTTCTAATAAATAATTCCCAATTATCCACATTTTGAATTTCATCTAAAAAAAACCAAACATCTTTCTTTTTTAAATGAGGATTTAATTCAAAAAAAGTATCTTTAAGTAAAACTAAATCTTTAGAATCTAAAGGCAAAAGACTTGCTTTCTCAAAATTAACATATATTATATTTTCTTTAGGATATTTTTTTAAGAGTTTTTTAATTAAATTGAACATTAAATAAGTTTTTCCTGCTCTTCTTGGCCCAATTATCGAAACAGCCCTACTAATTGGCATTTCTAGAGGAATTTTTAGTTCTCTTTCAAATGTTTTTGGTAATTCCTGAGAGTAGAATTCTTTTATTACTTCAGCCCATTTTTCTTTAGTTATCATGGTTTATATAAGAAGAAACTATTTATAAATGTTTCTTCCCATAAATATTTTTATTATCCTTACGCAAAAGAGGATAAAATTTAATTTAATTCTCTTTCATCAATTAAAGGGAAAAATTCTCGATCTTCGTAATTTAATGCTCTATCCCAACACATTCACCATCTACATAGAAAAATTCTAGTTCAGAGTTAAGATTTAGTTCATTATTCATTTTCTTTTCTAGGTTATTAGATTTTTCTAAAAATTCATTCCAAATTTTCCAGTATTCTTTCCAATAAGGTTTTAATCTTTTAGTTATCTTTTTTATTTCCACTTTACTTAATTTCTTCATAGAAGCCCATAAATCCCAATTTTTATAAAAATTTGTTTTCACTTTTTAATTCAATAACTCTTCCAAAGCACTAATCTATTTTCATCATCTCTGAGAAAAAGTGTGTCTCCAGAGGCTGTCCAAACATATGTTTGATCAAAATCTTGTGCTGTGATCGTTACATTTTCTGAGGGTTCTAAGATCGTAGAACCAAAAACATAGTTTTTCCTACCCTCATCTTTAATTGACCAGTTAGTTAAATCACAAGAAAATGAACATGAATTCTCTAAAATCACAAAGTCTTTTTTAAAATCAAATTCTTTTAATTTAATACAACTATTGCAAGAATCTAAAGATTTTTCACACAAATATAAATTAGAATCTAAACATTTCTCCCAAGCAGAATTAAGTTTAGGATAATATTGGTCTTTTTTAGAAGGATAATAAGTATTTGCAAAACCTGCTTCAACAATTTCAGCATTTATATTATCACTTCCAAGAAAAACATAAACTAAATCTCTAGAATATCTATCTTTTCTTTGTTCAGTATAAAATAATTTAACAGTTTGATTTAAAACTTTGGATTCTAAAAATTGCTTTGCTTCTATAGAATATTTTTCACCTTTTTCAGGAGTGTTTATTCCAAGTAAACGATATGAACTTCCATTAATTACAATAGTATCTCCATCAATAACCCTTTCAACAAAACCAGTTTCATAATTAATTAGTAAATTTTCAATTTTTTCATCAAAAAACGAGTAATTTACAGCAATTAAGACCAATATCAAGATAATTAGGAAAAATCCTCCGTGCTTTAATTTATGTTTCATTTCACAATAATTAATTTAAACCCTTATTTAAATATAAATATATGGAAAATGTGGTATTGCTTGCAGATGAGAATTCTAGAGCATGGGATTTTGCAGAAAGAATAAAAGATTATATTTTTAAAGAAAAAGGAGATAAAATTGATCTTCAGAATTTACCTTCAGGACATTTTAGAAATAAGGAAATGGAGATTAATCCAACAGAAAACATTAGAAAAAAAGATGTTTATTTTATTTCAGATTCCTCTAAGAACCCACAAGAGTGGTGGGTTGAATTATTGCTTGTTAGAGACATGGTATTAAGTGCTTCTGCAAATAGCCTTACTTTTGTTCTTCCAGATATGTTTTATTCAAGACAAGATAGAAAAGTTAAGTCAAGAGTACCTATTTCAGCTAGGGCATTAGCTAACTCAATTTCGTCTGGGATTAAAAAGATAATTACAATGGATTTACATTCTGGTCAAATTCAAGGATTTTATCCCCCAACAACACCCCTAGACAATTTATTTAGTTTCCCAGAAGTTACAAGATATTTAATTAAAAAATATCCTCAAATTCTAGATAATTTATTAATTGTTTCTCCTGATGCAGGTGGAGTTGTAAGAGCCAAAGCACTCATGAAGAAAATAGGAACTTTAACAGGTAAAAAATGTGATATTGCATTTGTAATTAAACAAAGAACTGTTCCAGGCGAGGTTGGAGAAATGAAATATATTGGTCCAGATCCAAGAGGAAAAAATGTTTTGATTGTTGATGACCTCATAGATTCAGGAGGAACTTTATGTAGTTCTGCAGAGATGTTAAAAACAATGGGTGTAAAAAATTTGATTTGTTATGGAACACACGGACTTTTTACAAAGGGAATAGATTCTCTTAAACAAATTTTTGATTTAGTTTTAACAAGCAATACTCATTTTCAAGAAAATAATGGTGTCGGAGTAATTGATGTTTCTTCTGTTTTTGCAGAAGCAATTTATCGTGCTCAGAAAGGACTTTCAATATCTCAATTATTTGATTAAAATTAATCAAAACCCTCAACTTCAACAATATTATGCATGTCTATTGTATTGCAATCTTCTTTAAAATAAAATTTTGCTTTTATCTTTTTCTTTTCTAAAACATAAGGCATCCAATGCTTATCATCGTCCCACATTTGTTCATAAGGAAGTTTATCTAGGGGGTGTTTTTCGCAAGTCATTTCTTCTGATTCTTTGGGTTCTCCTTCCCAAGAAGTTATAATAAAAACATGAACTTTTTGATTCCATTCTTTTGCTTTATTTTCAGGAAAAAAGAATTCTAATTCAGCATGTTTAATTAATTGTTCTTCTTTACAAATTAGTCCAGATTCTTCTTTTAGTTCCCTTAATGCAGCTCTGATAATAGATTCTTCTTTAACTTTGCCACCAAACCCATTTATTTTATCTTTTCCAAATCCCCTTTTCTTTCTTCCTAATAAAATAAATTCTCCTTTAAGAGGTAAAATAAGTGTTGCATCTCTCATGGGATTTTAAGTAAAAAGCAATTAATAAAATTTATTGTGGTTAAGTCAAGATAAAAAATGCGAGGGACAGGGTTCGAACCTGCGTAAGCATAAGCTACAGCCTCTTAAGGGCTGCCTGTTTGACCACTCCAGCACCCCCGCATTATTTTTGTTCGTAAGGATGGGAAAACTGTTTGACCCGAGAATATTCGCGAGCTAACCAATCGCCCTTGATTTGAGCGAGTGTTCGAGTTCTTCAGCACCCCACATATTAACGATATTCTCGCTAATAGATTTTCAAATAAGTTTATGCTTAAAAAGTTATCTAATTCCTAGAATTATTCTTTCTTTGTTTGAATTTTAACACCTAATTCTTCAAGCCTTTTTATGTGTGCTTGAACAATTGCCTCAACATTTTGAGCCATCTTTATAAGTTCATTTCTTTCATTTACAAGAGTTGTTATAGCTCCCTGATGAAATCCAATCTCCATTTCTTTAGGCATTTGAGGTGCTTTTGGTTTTTCAGTATTCTGATTAGAACCTGGACCAAGTGCTTTTTCTAAACTGTCTTTATTTGTTTTTATTTCCACCATAATTTAGTCAGAAAAATAGAGCTTATAAAGTTTAGGGTCAGCTCTCAAATTTTAATTCTTTATATGCATTATATGCAGCAACAGAACCTTCAGAGCATGCAGTTATAATTTGCTTTAAAGAATTATTTGTAACATCTCCTGCTGCAAAAATTCCTGCAATATTTGTTTTTTGATTTTCATCTACAATGATTTGATTTTTTTCTAGTGTCAATTTAAGTTTCTCAGCTAATTTAATATTTGGGACACTTCCAACTTCAATAAATAATCCATCAACATTAATTTGAGTTTTCTTATTATTTGAATTCACTTCTATTTTTTTTAATTTATCTTTACCAATTAATTTTATGATTTCTGTATTAAATAAAATCTCAATTTTTTTTTCATTTTTAACTTGACTAACCCAAGCAGGTTCAGCCCTAGTAAATTCTTCTTTTCGATATATAAGATATACTTTTTTAGCAATATTTGCAAGTAATAAAGCAGCAGTCAAGGCAGCATCACTTCCCCCCACAACACTTGCAACTTTATCTCTATAAAATCCAGAATCACAGGTGGCGCAATAACTTATACCTTTTCCAAGAAATTTTAATTCTTCTTTTAAACCTAATTTTTTTCTTTCTGTTCCAGTAGCAATAATTATTTTTTTAGCTTCATATTCTGTTTTATTTGTTTTAATCTTGAATATTTTTCCAGTTTTTATATCTTCAACAGATTCTTGTTTTATTTCAACTTTATTTGATCTTGTTTGTTCAATCATTTTCATCATAAGTTGCATACCATTTATCTCAGAATATGAAGGAAAATTACAAATTTTATGGGCTGTTCCTGCAATTCCTCCTGGGATCTGTCCAATCACAAGTGTTTTTAATTGATATCTTGCAGCATATATGGCTCCTGCTAAACCTGCTGGACCTGCTCCAATTATAATTAAATCATATATTTGATCTTCCATGTTTTGAATAAGAAGTTTGGTTTTTTATATGTTTGTTTATAAATATTTATTTAAAGTTTATTTGCAGTTTAAAATTATGGATTTCTCAGATGAAAATTTAAAAGGTCTTTTAAGGAGAATTCAGAAGGAGGAAGGAGTTAATAGAGAAAGGGCTACAAGTGAATTTTTAAAATTTTATTATCCTATGATGAAAAAATATTTTCATGGCTATTTTGAGATGACAAATAAAGAAGAAGTAAAAGATTTATGTCAGAATATTTTACTCCGTATTATAAAGAATAACATAAACATTAAAGGAAATGTTAGGGGATATTTTTTCATTGTAGCTAAAAATACTTTTCTTAATTATATAAAACCAAAATATAAACTTTTTTGTTTCGAAGAACTTTCAGAAGATTTGCAATCCTCAGATTCAATTTATCATCCAGGGGTTCTTTTAGATTATAAAATAAAAGAAAATTTATTTTATAAACACCATAAGAAAATAAGAGGAGAAAAAGTTCAAGAAAGATTTCAATTTTGGTTAAGTGGAGCAAGTCACGAAGAAATATCTAAAAGAGATAGGATTTGTGTTGGTTCGTCCAAAAGCATATTGTTTCATATAAGGGATGTCGAAGGAGCAATATTTTTTGAAGAGCCAAATAAAGAACCTTATAGAGCTTAGGCAAAACTCTTATTAATACATTTTTCTTAATCTATTTATGAAACAAGAGGTTGTAAAAATTCTTCAAAAAGCTTTGAGAGAATTAAAAATCCAATTAAAACCAGAAGAAATAGAATCTGCTCTAGAAATTCCAAAAAATTATGAAAATGGAGATTTTGCTTTTCCCTGCTTTTTTTTAGCAAGACAATTAAAATCAAATCCACATGATATTGCATTAGATATAAGATCAAAAATAAAAGATTTGCATTCTGGTTTTCAAGAGATTCAAACAGTTGGACCCTATCTTAATTTCTTTATAGATAGAAAAGCATTAGCATTAAATTTAATTCAAGATATCTTAATAAAAAAAGATAATTTTGGTAAAATTGGAAAAAATAATCAAAAGATTATGGTTGAGTTTCCAGGTCCAAATACAAATAAACCATTACATTTAGGGCACTTAAGAAATATGTCCATTGGAGAAAGTGTTTCAAGGATTTTAGAGTTTGCAGGTTTTAAAATAATAAGAGGAAATATTGTAAATGATAGAGGAATACACATTTGCAAATCAATGGCAGCATATAAAAAATATGGGAAAAATAAAACCCCTAAGGATACTGGAAAGAAATCAGATCATTTTGTAGGAGATTATTATGTAATGTTTAATGAGAAAGCAAAAAAAGATAAAAAACTAGAAGTTTTATCCCACCACCTATTACAAAAATATGAAGAAGGAGATAAAGAGACAGTTGAATTATGGGAAAAAATGAATAAATGGGCTTTAGATGGAATGAAAAAAACTTATGAAAAATTTGGAATAAAACATGATTGTGAAGATTATGAAAGCAAGATATATACTAAAGGAAGAGATATTATTTTACAAGGGGTTGAAAAAGGGGTATTTAAGAAAAAGAAAAAAGATGGAGCAATTTATATTAATTTAAAAAATAAAAAATTAGGTGAAAAAGTTCTTTTAAGAGCAGATGGAACTTCACTTTATATGACACAAGATATTTATTTGGCAAAACAAAGATTAGAAAAATATAATTTAAATGAAATTATTTATGTTGTGGGAGATGAACAAATTTATCATTTTAATGTTTTGTTTGAGATTTTGGAGTTGCTAGGAATTGCATCTAAAGAAAGTTTAAATCATCTATCTTATGGTCATGTAGAATTGCCTGAAGGAAAGATGAAATCTCGTGAAGGAACAATTGTAGATGCAGATGATTTAATTGAAAAAATACAAGGTCTTGTGAAAAAACAATTAGAAAAAAGAGAAGAATTATCTAAAAAACAATTAGAAGAAAATAGCTTAAAAATAACATTGGGAGCAATAAAATATTTATTATTAAAGACAGATATTAAGAAGAATATAACATTTAATCCAAAAGAATCAATTAGTTTTGAAGGAAACACAGGACCTTATCTACAATATTCTTATGCAAGAGCATCAAGTATATTAAATAAAGCAGAGATAAAAAAATCAAAAATAAATTCTCTTAAAGAACTTGAACCAAAAGAAACAGAATTAATCAATAAATTATCTTTTTTTGAGAATGTTGTTGTTTCTTCTGCAAATTCTTTAAATCCAACATTAATTGCAAATTATGCTTATGAGTTGGCTCAGATTTTCAATGAATTTTATCATTCTTGTCCTGTAATTGGTTCTAAAGATAAGCAAGCATTTAGATTGAAGCTGGTTGAATCCTTTAGGCAAGTCTTAAAAAATGCCTTACACTTGTTAAGCATAGGTGTTTTGGAGGAAATGTAGAAATGTTAGAACAATATATTGCACATGATTATCTTAGATTTGTCATAGTTTTACTTGGAGGATTTTTAATATTAAGATTATTTATCTTTTTGTTAGAAAAAGTAGTTTTACAATTAACTTTAAAAACAAAAACAAAACTTGATGATATTTTAGTAAAGAAGCTATCTAAACCTTTAACTTTTTTAGTTTTAATGATAGTCTTAAGAGTAGCATTAAATGAATTGATTTTAGGAGAAAAATTAGGAGATGTTTTGAATAAAATAGTTTTTTCATTAATTACATTAGCAATTTTTATAGTGGTTTATGTAGTGTTCTTTTTAATAATGAGTAGGGGGTGGAAGAAATTTAATAAAAACCAAGATAAAGGGAAAAACCAAGGGATGTTTCATTTACTAGAGGGAATTTTAAAAGTTGTTTTTGTTATTTGTATTTTTTTAATTGTACTTAGTCTTTGGGGAGTTGCAATAGGTCCATTTTTAGCAGGAATAGGTATTGGGGGAATTGCAATAGCATTTGCATTACAATCTAGTTTAGCAAATATTTTTGGAGGAGTATCTCTAATTTTAGATGATAGTGTTAGAGTAGGAGATTTAGTAAATCTTGAAGGCGGGGTTTCAGGTAAGATTTTGAAAATAGGTCTTAGAAGCACAAAAGTAATGACTTTTGATAATGAATTAATAATTGTTCCAAATGGAAAGCTAGCAGATAGTAATATACATAATATTGCAAAACCAGAGCCTAAATCAAGAGTAGTAATTCCTTTTGGAGTTGCTTATGGTTCAGACATAGAGAAGGTAAAAAAGGTTGTGTTGCAAGAACTTAAAAAAATAACAGGGTTTACAAAAGATCCAGAACCTTCTGTTAGGTTTTTAGAAATGTCAGATTCTTCATTAAATTTTAAAGCATATTTCTTTGTAGATACTTTTGAAAATAGATTTAATGCAATTGATGAAGCAAACACTAAAATTTACAACGCACTAAATAAAGCAAAGATTTCTATCCCTTTTCCTCAAGTGGATGTTCATTTGAAGAGGAAATGAAAATCTACAATATCCCCTGCTTAAAAGAAATTTTAAAACCTAAATGGTCGCATGAAATTGGATTTGGTTTTAAGGGAAAAAATAAATCTAAATTGGATTCTCTTGAACAAGGAACAACTCCTGAAGATAAAGATTTATTAAAAAAAATTGGTATAAATAAAAAAGAGAAAGTGCTTGTTATTGCTGGTTATTATGCTTCGTGGGCACAGGCACTAAAAAGAGGGGGGGCAGAAGTAGATTATAGTGATATTTCTAAAGAAATAGTTAATTGGGTAAAGAAAAATGAAAAAACCAGATTTGGAAAATATATTTGTTCAAATTATGAATTAATTCCAAAAAAAGAAAAAGAATATGATTACACATTTACATATGAGGCCTGTGGAGGGGGAAGAGGATTGCCCATTGCATATCTTAGATCCTTGTTAAATAATAAAGGGGGGATTCTTATGCTTCATTTAGGAAGTAAAGAACACCAAAAAGCAAATACTCCTAAATTAAAAAGATATCCAGATATTGTTAAGACTCTTGCACAAATTTATGATTCAAAATATTTTATTATAAACAAGAAAATTAAGGTGCATAAAAGGGGAGAAAAAGTAATAAAAAATTCTAAATTTTTAATATGCAAAATTTTAACAAATAAAAATGCAAGAGAGTTAGCTAAACAAGATTTAATAGCTCTTGAATCAAATAAATTCTCAAAAGATAATTTAGAAAGATTAAATAAATTATCTAATTTAATTAGTGCAGAAAAGTGTGTGAAAAAGGTGAAGGTTATTTAAGATTTTTATAAATCAAATTCTTCTTCGCATTCCCCAAATATACGGTATCCTTTTTTTCCTTGTTCCAAAGCAGTTATTAAACTAGAAAAGGTTTTTGGACCAATATATGTAATAAATTCGCCAAGAGGACGTACAAATATTCTACCCCCATACATTTTCATTTGCTCTTTATAATATTCTCTAGTAAAAGCCCTAGAATCTTCTTTAGTTAAATGAACACTATAACCATCAGGTCTTTTTCCTTCATCATGTTCCCACCATTCTACTATGTAAAATTGTTTTGTTCTATTCATTTTAAACTTAAATCCCTTTTTCTTTCAATAATTGATCATAAGTTTTAAACATTTTCTTTGAAGGGGTATGTGTTTGTCTATCTTGTTTCCACATCTCGATAGAGTTTTCTTTATCATTGAAAATAAATTCATAAGTACACTCCCTTATAGTTTGGTTTTCATGTTCTTCCTTAACTTTCATTTCTGTTGCAGAATAACCAATGCCCTTTTTTTCATATTTAAAATATTCATAATTTTGTTCCCACCTATTTATTGTTTTTATCAAGTTTCCTTTTCTCCACAAAACTAATCTTGGAATATAATGGTCATTGCCTACACCATGACAGTATTTTATGAGGGACCCTCTTTTAATCTTTTTAAACTCGTCTTTTGCATGAGTAATTCCTCCACTAAAAGAAAGGTCTAAAAGTCTTTTTTCTAGTTTCTTTATATTTGTTGTTTTTGAATTATTGTTTTTCATTGTATTAATCCAACCCTATTTTACTACTTAAATATGTGTGGGAGATTATCACCCATACTTTTATATATTAGATGATTGTAGAGAAATTATGAAAGAACAATTATTAGAAATAGGATTTCAAGATAAAGATGCAGAGATTTATTTAGCATTAATGTCTACTGGAAAGGCTTGCATGGTAGACTTAATGAGAAAAACCAAGATAGAAAGAAGAACTATCTATGATGTTTTAGAAAGACTTATCCAAAAAGGATGGGCAAGTTTTTTTGAAGAAGAAGGTAAAAAATATTATCTTCCAACAAAACCAGAAGTTATACTGCACTCTTTTGAACAAAAAAAAGAAAATTTTGAAAAGATAATTCCTAAATTGATTGCTTTAGAAAGTAAACCTTCTGAAACAAAAGTAGAAGTTTTAAAGGGTGTAAAAGGGCTTCAAACAATCTTTTTAGAGGTAATCAAGACTAAACAAATCCACTATTCTTTTGGGAACATTTCTCCATTTATTTTAGATGAAAAATATAAGCCGGCAGTAGATTTGTTTTTAGAATATTTAGAAGGAAGAGATGTTAAAGAAAAAGTAATTTATCCTAAAGGAGAACCAATAAAAAAAATTAAAGGTGGGCAATATAAAGCAATAGATAAAAAATTTATTCCCCCAACACCAACAATAATTTACGGAGACACAAGTGTCCAATTTATATTTACAGATCCGATAACAATCATAAAAATAAAAAACAAAGATATTACAAATACAAATAAAAAGTATTTTGATACTTTTTGGAGGATGAGATGAAAAGAATAATTGTTTTGAGAGGGAAACCAACAGCAGGAAAGTCTACAGCTTTCTTTAATCTGAAAAAAAGAAAAGAGATGAGAAAGTTTCTTTTTATTGACCATTGTTCTCTTAAAAATAAACTTGGAAAAGAACAAGGAAAAAAAGCTTTGTTTGAAGAAATAAAGAACTTGTTACCCACAAAAAAAGATATAGTGATCGAAGAAATGTCAAAAGAAACATTAAGAAAAAATATGGGGTATTATCTAAGAAAATATAAATATTTCATAATTGTTTTCCAGTTTGAAGTATCTAAATTAGAAGCCTATAAAAGAAACATACAAAGAGCAAGGGAGAGATGGCATCCAAAAATGGAGAAAGAATGGATTGATAAGATGTATGCTTTGCATGAGCAAAGATTTGATAGGAAAGCAATTTTAGTGGATTGTGATAAATTAAATAAAAAGCAAGTAGTGGAATTTATAATAAAAAAATTAAAATGAAAAAATTAACTAAAATATATATTCTTGGAGTTTCTGGAAGTGGAAAAACCCATCTTGGAAAGATTTTGTCTAAAAAACTTAAAATTCCATTATATGATTCTGATGAAGTGATGTTTATTAAGAAGTTTACAAAGTTCAGGCCAAAAGAAAAACGAAAGCAATTAATAGGGAAGATATCTCAAAAAGCTAAATGGATAATTGATTCAAGAGGTTCTGATTGGAGTAGAGCCCCTATGAAAAAAGCAGACATAATTATTTGGTTACAACCAAATAGATTTATCAGAACATTTAGGATTTTTAAGAGATATTTATCTAGGAAAGGAAAATATGAGGAATCTTTAAAATCATTAATTAATGTTATAAGATATAGTTGGGGATATAAAAAGAATATGAAAAATACAAGTAGTTATTTGGAGGTAAGTAGGTTCATAGAGAAAAATAATTTAAATCCAATTATAATTAAGAATAATAGTCAAAAAAGAAAGTTTTTGAGAGGTTTAAAATGAAAAAACCAAAAATAGGAAAATTGCATCGTAGATTTATGGACGTAATTAATTCCCTTATAGAGGAGAAACTTAAAAAAGAGCCAATTCAAGCCATTGTGCTTGGTGGAAGTGTTGCAAGAGGAGATGAAACCAAGCATAGTGATATTGATATTGTTTTTTATATTAAAAGGAAATATCTTCCAAAAAACCCAAGAAGATTTTATAAGTTTAGAGGAAAATATATAGAAGAACATTATTTTCCTTTTGAAAAATTAAAAAGTAGGGATATTTTACCCGAGGCTAAAATTCTTTATGATAAATCAAAGAAACTTAAAATTCCTAAATTTAATGAAAATTTAGCAAAAGCAAAGTTTAAGAAGGAATTAGTTCGTGCTGAAAAATATCAAAAACTAGCTGCAAAACAATTTAAGCAAGGAAATATTGAAAAATCTTTTAATTATCTTTATGGTGTGGGAAGTCCTGCATTTATTTTAATTCACGCATTGCCTCAAAGATTTAATCTACCATTTCCTAGTTTTAGACTTCTTGGAAGTTTAAAAAAAATTGATGAAAAAAACAAATCAAACATTTATATTTTAATAGAAAAATTTTATAGTTTTAATAACAAAAATAAAAAGCAAATTTTAAAAGATTTTAAGAAAGCTTATCTTATTATGAATTGTATAAACAGAAATGAAAATAATACTTCTGACAATTTAGGTTTTTTTGATAAATGCAAAATAAAATATAATCTTAATGGACTAAAATTAACATTTAAAGATTATCCTTTTGTTTATTCTTATAGGTTTATTGTGGGATGCTTAGCTATGTGGGCTTTTGAAGATTCTTTAGAGGAAAAGATCCAATTTAAATTAAGAGAGTTTCTACTTAAAGTTCTTGGTTTAGATAATCTCACAAAAGAGTTAATACAAGAAAAGTTAAAGCTCTCAAGAGAATTATTAAAAGAATCTAAAAAAATAAAATGAAAAGAGAAATTGTAGATTTAAATAAAGAAGATTTAAAATTAGTTCAAAAAGCTAAGAAATTATTAAGTAAAACTCATTTTCGAAATAATAAAATTGTTTCTGATGTTGTGGGAATAATCCTCACGGAAGAAGGAGATATTTTTTATGGGGTTGATCTTGAGGGTCTTGCACCTGGAAGTGGATGTTGTGCAGAGACATCGGCAATTACAAATATGGTTCTTGCAGGAAAAGGAAAGGATAAAATAGAAACAAGTTTAGCATTATATGGAGAACCAAAATACAAAAAACCTCTTTATAGAGTTTTGCCCCCTTGTGTTAAATGCAGAAAAAACCTAAAAAAATTTGGAAGTCCTTGGGTGTTTATTTCAGAAACAAAAAAAGAGAAATTAAAATAAAATCTATAAACCCAACTCACCAGCCAAATAACTTTTAAGCTTTCTATATGATTCTTTATTTGAAGTCATTGCTTTTAACATATCTACTAAACCAATTTCTTTGAGTCCACTTTCTATAGGACATTGTTTAGCATATTTTATTTCAAGTTCTTCAAAGTCTATTTCAGGTGCTTTTTTTTCTTTTATAAGAGAATTTTTCCATTTTAAATAATTTCTAAGTCGTTCAGAAGACTTTTTACCAAAACCCCTGAATTTTAACAAGTCATTAAAATTGAGATTAGAGAGATCTTCATAAGTTGTAATATTCATTGTTCTAAGAACATTTCCAACTCTAATATTCCCAGTATATTCATCAATTTCAGCAAAGTCTAATCTAGAAGAGGTTTCTTCCTCTAGAGTCCTAGCTAATCCTTCTAAGAGGTTCTCTTTCACTTTTCCATTTCCAAAAAGAGGAGTTAAGCATCTTTCATCATAAAGCTCAACTTTTTTCTGAATGTATGTTTTGTTTTCCATAAATTCTTTAAATCCAAAACATTTATAAAAATAAACCCCCTACTAGGGAGGTATGGATATAAAGAAATTAGAGAAATTAGGATTAACTAGTGGAGAGGCAAGAGTTTATGTTTCTTTACTTAAATTAAAAAACTCTACAGTTGGCTCAATTGTGAAACAATCGCATGTAGCAAATTCTAAAATATATGAAGTTTTAGATAGATTAATTGAGAAAGGATTAGTTAGTTTTACTATAAAAGAAAGAACAAAATATTTCCAAGCACTTCCTCCAAAAAGATTAAAAGATTATCTAGATAAAAAAGAAAAAGAAATGCAAGAAAATAAATCTCTTTTAAATTCATTATTACCTCAGTTAGAAAGTTTATCAGATAAAAATCCAGAGGAAAATGTGCAGATTTTTAAAGGAAAAAAAGGAGTTCTTACTGCTTATGAGATTGTTTTAGATTCTTTAGAAAAATCAGAAGAAATAAAATATTTCTTTTCAAATAAAGAACAAGATTCAAATGCATTAGAAGAATTTTATATAGAGTATCCTCAATTTAAAGCAAAAATAGAAGATTATTATAAGAAAAAGAATCTTGTCTGGAAAGGAATTGGATCCAAACAAGGAGTAAAAGACCCTAAATGGAAGTTTATGAAAATAAAAACAACCTCTCTTCCTGTTCCAGGTAACTTTGATATAACAAAGAATTTCGTTTTGATTGTATCTTGGGAAAACTCTCCAACAGCAATTTTAATTAAATCACAAGAAATAGCTAAATCTCTTTTAGATTATTTTGATGCTATTTGGAGAATGAAATGAAATTAATTCTCTCTTAAAAACATATCTGAATTTTTTTCCCTTAAACTTTCATACAATTGAAAAGGGTAAGGCAAATCTATTTTTTCAATAAATTCAAGACCATATTTCTCTTCTATTTGCCTTATATTATTAGAATATTTTACATTTTCTTCAATACATTCATCAAGACAATTTTCTTCTTCTCTCCATTTTAAATATCCAATATCTTCCAAAGAATCATAAACAATCAAATTTATTTTATTTTTTAATCCTTTTTTATCTATTCTTTTTGCTAATTCAATAGAATCTAAGATAAGCTCTCCATTTTCTATTTTTTCAATATCTAATTGCTTATCTTTTGGAATTTTGTAGTAAGAATCTAATGGGCAAATTATTACATCTTTTGAAGTGGCTTCATTAAAAGCATCAAATTCTCTTTCTAATCTTTTATCTAGGCTGTTAAATTTTAAATAATCATTTTCTGCACCTTTTAAAGATCCATAAAAATCATTAAAATCTTTATGTGCAACTGCAAAATATCCTGCCAAGCCTAATGCTGTTTGAATTATTTGATCTTTTCCTTCAAAATTATAGTTTGCACCAATATAATGTGCAATTGGAAAGCCGTTCTTTTCCTTTTTTAAACCATCTAAAAAATTCCCGTGTTCATCTCTTTTTACAGGTTTTAAATCTCCGACTATATTATTTTCTTCTCTTGATAAGTCAATAACAATGTTGGTTTTATCCAAACTTGTAATTATTTTTTTTACCATAAAGTAGCAATAAATTAACATTACTTAAATATGTGTGGGAGATTATCACCCATACTTTTATATATTGGGAGATTTTAATAAGTTCATGAAAGAACAATTACTAGAAATAGGATTTCAAGATAAAGATGCAGAGATTTATCTAGCATTAATGGCTCTTGGAAAAGCATGTATTGTAGATTTAATGAGGAAAACAAAAATAGAAAGAAGAACAATCTATGATGTGTTAGAAAGACTTATTCAAAAAGGATGGGCTAGTTTTTTTGAAGAAGAAGGTAAAAAATATTATCTTCCTACAAAACCTGAAATTATCCTTAGTTCTTTTGAACAAAAAAAAGAAAATTTTGAAAAGATAATCCCTCAATTAAATGAATTAGAAACCAAGCCTTCTGAAACAAGAGTAGAATTATTAAAAGGAGTAAAAGGTTTACAGACAATATTTTTAGAAATCATCAAAACAAAGCAAATGCATTATTCTTTTGGCAATATATCCCCTTTTATCTCAGATAAGAAATATAAGCCTGCAGTAGATTTGTTTCTAGAATATTTAGAAGGAAGAGATGTTAAAGAAAAGGTAATCTACCCTAAAGGAGAAGATATAAAGAAAATTAAAGGTGGACAATATAAAGCAATAGATAAGAAATTTATTTCCCCAACCCCCACAATCATTTATGGGGATACAAGTGTTCAATTTATATTTACAGATCCAATAACAATTATAAAGATTAAAAACAAAGATATTGCTAAAACAAACAAAAATTATTTTGATACTTTTTGGAGGATGAAATAAAGATAGTTTTAAATTAAATAAAAACTTCCATCAATTATGTCCAAATATGATGTGGCTCCATTAGATTTAAGAAAAGAATTAGATAATAAAAAAAAGGCAGGTTATTTTGTTCAAAGGATTAATGACAAAAAACATCTTGCAGAATATTATGAAGTTGTTTTAAAGGATAAAAAGAAAGCGAACGAAATTTATGGACAGATGAGAATTGATTTGAAAAAACCTCAGAAGAAAATTTCTAATTTAAATCAAAAACAAATGCTTCTCTTGTTAAGAGATTTGCAGAATAAAAATACTGGAAGTTTTGTAGAACATCCAACTACTTTCTGGCTAGAAATTGAAAGGGCAAAGCATATTTTAAGATTATTAAAACGAAATAATTTAAAACCAAAATATGAATTAAAATTCTTAAATAAAATAAATACAGGAAATAAATTAAAGAATTATTTTAAATCTCTTTTGCTAGATTTTTCAAAAAACAATGAGGACGAACTAAACCTTGCTATAACCGCCCTATTAACCATAAAAGAGTTAGGATTCCATAAATTCAGTAAAGATTGGGATAAAGCCTATTTTGAAAGCTTAGAATATTGGCAAGATAATGAAACTGGATATTGGGGCCCTTGGTTTAAGAAAGATAATAGAATAATAAAGAAACCAGAACTCTCAACAACTTTTCACATTATAAGATTGTATTATGACAAAAATACTCTTGAACTAAAGAATAAGGATTTTGATTTAAAATATAAGAGAAGAATAATTGAAACAACCTGGAAATTAAAAAATAAAAATTATCCTTATGGTTGGTTGGAAAAAGGTCATTGGTCGACACATCATACAGGAGATATAATTACAATATTTCTTTATTTATTTGATGAACTTTCAGATCAGGAAAAATATAAGATAAGAAAATTATTTAATAGATTTTTATCTTGGACAATAAAGGATTTGCTTCAGGGAGATGGGGGCTTTATTGGGGACAAATTATATCAAAAAGAGAAAACAAGCATTTACAAATCTCATCTTGCAATATTACTTTTAAGAGATATTGGCTATTTTTTTAAGGTTTATAGAGAAAGACTTTTTGGAGAGATTAAACAAAAATCTAATTCTTATCGGATTTACAAAGATAAAATTCCAAAAGATGAGTTTGATACAAAAAATCTCAAAGAAATAATTTATCTAAGTAAAAAAGAAATTTTAGATCCGTTAGAAACAAGAAGAAAAATTTATGGTTTTTGGAAACAGCATAAGGAAGAAGACATGATTCATGCTTCATTTACAAATGAAGTTCTTAAGTTTGATAAATTTTCAAAACAGGATTTTAAGGTTAGAGTTTTAAATAAATTACCTAAATTAAAAGAGGGAGAGTTTATTGTGGGAGTAGATTCTTTTGGAGGATGAAATGAAAAAACAAAATAGAATTTATATAATTGGAATAATGGGTTCTGGAAAGACAACTCTTGCCAATAAATTATCTAAGATAAAAAAAATAAAACATTATTCATTAGATGATATTTATCATATTGTGAAATTTACAAAAAAACGAAGTCCTAAAGTAAGAGAAAAGAAACTAAATTCTATTTTATCTAAGAAAAGATGGATAGTTGAAGGAGTCCATAATAAGTGGACAGAAGAAATATTTAGAACAGCAGATTTGGTGATATGGTTAGATTTACATCCCCGTTTCCTTATTTGGCACCTTTTGAAGAGGTTTTTCAAAAGAGAAGATGATAAGTCTAAATTTAAACACATTAAAACTTCTATGGATTATGCTATTAACTATAGGAAAGATAGTAAGAAATTTATCTGGCATACTACAATGCTTGAAAAATATAAACCCAATTTGGTTCACATTCAAACAAAAAAACAATTAAAGAGATTTATATCTAGTTTAAAATGAAACATCTAAATAAAATATATCTCCTTGGAGTTTCTGGAAGTGGAAAAACTCATCTTGGAAAGATTTTGTCTAAAAAACTTAAAATTCCATTATATGATTCTGATGAAGTGATGTTTATTAAAAAGTTTACAAAATCAAGGCCAAAAGAGAAAAGAAAACAATTAATAGACAAGATATCTAAGAAAGAAAAATGGATAATTGATTCAAGAGGTTCTGATTGGAGTAGAGAGCCTATGAAAAAAGCAGACATAATTATTTGGTTGCAACCAAACAGGTTTATTAGGGTTTTTAGGATTTTGAAGAGGTATTTATCTAGGAAAGGAGAGAATGAAGAATCTTTAAAATCAGTAATTAATGTTTTAAAATATAGTTGGGGATATAAAAAGAATATAAAAAATACAAGTAGTTATTTGGAGATAATTAAGTTCATAGAGAAAAATAATTTAAAGCCAATTATAATTAGGAATAATAATCAAAAAAAAAGACTTTTGAGGGATTTTAAATGACCCATTCAAACAAAAATTATTTTGATGCTTTTTTCCCGTCGGTAAAAAGGTAAATTTAGAATTATTTTTAGAAAGGTTAATTATAAAAATAAAATATTCTTTAGATAATTAAATGATACCTAAGTATTTTAAAAAACAAACAGAATCAATAAAACAAAGATTTGTTGAAAGAAGAAAACTTCTCAAACCATTTATTAAATTATATAATAACCCTATTTTAGTTCATGCTATTTATGACCTTAATATTTTTTACAAAATACTTGAAGAAGGAAAAATAAAACTTCCCTCAAAACACTCTTCTCCGAAGAAAACACCCCATATGGAAAAAGTTCTAAAAACAGATAAAGGAATTTATTATAGTTTAGGGTTTCAATACTTAACCTCCTATGATTGGAAATATGGATTTATCTTTGATTTAAATTATTTAAAAGATTTAACTTATTACAAAAAAGGAATCCATAACAAAGCATACATGATAGTTGTTAATTATTGGTATGAAAACGATAAAGGATATTTAGAAAAACTCGCTAATACTAATAAACTTACTAGACAAGTCATAGATACTTATTACACTAAAGAATATAATGGAGAAACTAGAAAAATTCTTGAATTTTGGAAGATTGAAAAAGAACTATTCAATTTTCTAGAGAAATATCCCAATAAAAATAAGATCATAAAAGAAATTAATAAAATGGCTAAAGAACGTATTTTAAAATATCCTTCCTCAAAAAGAAATGCCTCAAAAATTTATTTGGAAGATACTGCTCCTGAATTAATAGGACATAAAGAAAACAATCTCTTAAATAACCCCTCTTTCTTGGGTTTTTGTATAGTTGGGAATATTCCTAATAAACTTAAAAATATTCTTAAAGAAAAATATCCAGGTAAAATATTGTTTGACAGAACTAAAATAAAAAAGATTTCGGAGTTGTGAATTGTGTGATTATTGGTGAAAAAAACATGCATTCTATTTTTTTCTTGCTATTGTTAAAATAAATAAACTTTTCTTTTTATCAAATTTACGTCCATCTATATTCAGAAATTTTACAACCTCGAAACCATTTCTTTCTAAAATTTCTTTTAATTGTGAAGAAGTGTAAATTTGCAAATCCCATCTTTCCCTAAATGACTTTGGAGAATTATGTCCTTCTTGGATATAAGTTTTTTGATTAAATTTCATGATGCTCTTTTTACTATCAAGTTTATGATGATTAAATCTTACAAATTTTAAACCATTCATTTCTCTACAAGAATCAATAAACTCATGATCAATAAATCCCCCATTTCTCATAAAATCTAGATTAAAAATATCAAAAATATAATATCCTTTAGGTTTAAGATTTTCTCTAATATTTTTTATTGCTTTTTTGAAATCTGGTTTTGACAAATGCCCAATAGCATTGAATATTGAGATTACAGCATCGAATTTTCCAAAATTTACTGTTCGCATATCTGCTTGATGAAATTTCAATCTCTTGTATTTTTTTTGCGCAATGGCAACCATCTCTTCACTAAAATCAGATGCTGTTATTTTGTAGCCTTTTTGATGAAGGTAAATTGCTTGGGCCCCTGTCCCACAAGTAATATCTAAAACTGATTTTATTTTATTTTTTTTGAAAAAACCATCTAAAAATTTATTTATGCTCTCAGAACCACCCTCTCCCAATTCAAGAGCATCATAGTATTTTGCCAAAGTAGAGTAATTATAGTCTTTCATTTTCTCCTTAATCTAATTCCCCCCCAAAAATCTGCTTATAAAATTCTTCTCTTCCAAAAGCATTCAAATAATCAATTTCCCTTTTTTCATAAAAGTCTTTTGCATTTCCCCTTTCAAAATACCAAATACAGTCAATCAAGATACTTAATTTATAAACATCAAATAAATATTTTTTCTCAATATTATTTAAAGGCCTATATTTTTGGTATTCTGAAATTATCTTTTTTGTTTTCTTAAGATTCAAAACATTATCTGTTGGTTTAAATTTATCCCAAGTTTTCCAAGTAAACGATGAAATAAAGGGTTCTATTAAACAAATTAAATCAAAGGTAGTATATGTATAATTTGCATCATCAAAATCAATAAGAGCATTAAATTCACCATTTTTGAAAAGAATATTAGAAAAATGAAAATCACAATGACAAATTCCTTTTGGTAACGATTTTGGGAGTTCTAAATTATTTAATTCTGATTTAATCCATTTTTCCTTTTCTTTTGAATCTATTGTTTTTAATCTTTTTAATTCACCTTCAGCTAATTTTTTGCAAGTAGCAATATTATAATTTAATCTATATCTTTTATATTGGGAAGGATAATTTTTTGTGAGATTTTGCAATTCGGCGACTTTTTTTATAAGTTCTTTCTTTTGATATTTATTTGGTCTCTTTACATGTTTTCCTTCTATAAATTCAAAGATAACATAGGGTTTATGATTATAAATGCTAATAAATTGTCTTTTTTTATTTTTGAATATTTTTGGACAAGGATATTTTTTATCTTTAAGATATTTTATTAAATTAACTTCAAATAAAACAGAATTCTTTGAACGATTTTCATAATATCTTAAAACAAACTTAGCTTTTGTTGTTTTAATAAAAATATTTGTTTGAACTGTCCCTTTAGCAGTAGATTCAAAACTAATCAAATCTCCTATTAAATATTCTGAGAGAATTTTTGTTATATCCTTTTTTGTAAATTTTGTTTTGACCACCATAATAACTAATAAATTACAATATTTATAAATAATTTCTTTTATGAATCAAACAAAAAATCAATTTACTTTATGAAACCAATCATGAAAAGGAAGCAATTCTTTTAATTTTACAACTTTATCATTGTCTAAAACAACATCTGTTTGAAGATTTTCTTTATTAATTTGACGCATGAATTCACGACATCTCCCACAAGGTGAAAGGATAAAAATATCTCCTTTTTTATCTTTATAAACAGCTACAATTTTCTTAATTTTGTATTCTCCTGTAGTAATCATCGATCCAATAGCATTATGCTCTGCACAAAAACCCATTCCAGAGCTAGTATCAATGCAAACCCCCAGATAAATTTTATTTTTATCTGTTACAAGTGCACAGCCAACATCTCCACTAGAAAAATCTCCATCTCTTTTTTTGTTTACTACAGATGCTGCTTTTTTGATTAATTCTTTATTAGTAACCATAATTAAATTAAAAGAATTATAATATTTAAATTATCTGTATTTTTTTACCTTCTCAATTATTATAATTTTTGTCAGTTTAAATAATTTCTTAAATCTTTAATTAATTAAGCCCCCAAGCTTCAAAACCAAAAATCTCCAAACTAAGACTAAAAAATCTAAAAAACCAATTTCCTATGTTCTTTAGGTTTCTTTAAACTTATTCCTGTTTCAGTTTCAAAGAATTTAATTGCTTTTTTAGGGGAATTATAAGCTAAGGGAATTTTTGATACCCTTAAAAGATATTCTGAAGCAAATAAGTTTTGGAAGGTTTTTTCTGATGAAGCCATATGACTATCTTCTCTAACATTTATTTTATCTTTATCAACATTTTTAATTTCTTTTTCATAAAATTCCTCAAAAAATCCTTTATCGTTATAAGACTTTTTTTCATATGTGTTTTTTTCAAATTCTTTTGCTTTTTCAAATGTTTCAAGGAAATTTTTTTGATTAAATAAATGCGTTGGGATATTGATCTCTAGTTTATCTTCTTTTTCTAATTTATAAAAATCTCTTAAAACACCATATATGTTTTTAATTTCAAAAAGTTTAGAATTTTCTTTTCTTGAAGCCTTTAGTTCAGAACGAGCAGTCCCTTTTCCAAAATTTTCCAAATATTCTTTAGATATCTTTTCTAAGAGATCTTTTTCTGAAAGAACATTTTCAGGATTTTTGTAGAGGTATTCTTCAATTTTCTTGGGAATGCTACGTTGAATGCTATCTCTCCCAAATGCACTCTTTGGAAATTTTCTTTGATTATATAGTTCCAAAATATGGGGGGATATTTCTTTAACTAAGCCATGATACCAAATAGCTTTATCATCTTGATTAAGATATTCTGCACAAGCTAAAGAAAGCTTTTTTCTTTCTTCTTTTCCCCTAACTTGGTAATTTTTTTCTTTCAATATGTTTTGTAGGCTTTTTGTTTCCATGAAGTAGTAACTAATCCATATTATAATAAACCTACGAATAAAAAGTAAGCAATATATGGAAAAGTATATAAATATATACAGATATATCTTAATATGTTAGATAAAGCTGATAAGAGGATTTTATTTGAATTAGAAAGAAATGCAAGAATAACAGATTCTGCGATAGCGAAAATAGTTAGAAAAAGTAAAGATTCTGTTAGATATAGAATAAGAAAATTAGAAGAACAAAAAGTAATTCTTGGATATAGAACTTGGATAGATTATTCTAAATTAGGATACAGAACTTCTACAATATATTTAAATATAATTAATTTGCCTGAGAAAAAAGATAAATTGCTCCAAGAACTTAAAAAAGATAAAAGAGTTTATTGGTTAGGTGTTGCAGAAGGTGTTTGGAATATGGGGATTACTTATTTTATTAAATCAAATGAAGAATTATTTGAATTAAAAAACGAACTTCTCTCAAAATATAAGGATTTAATTGTAGATTCTAAAATAACCTCTTTAGCAAGTGTAAGTGTCCATGAAAAAACCTTTCTAGTAAATGAGGCATCTTCTTTTATTACATTCACAGAAGAGGTTGGAAATTATGAATTAGATACAATTGAAAAGAGAATTCTCAAGGAACTTTATAATAATTCAAAAGCTAATTTATCAGATATTGCTTTTAAAACAAATTCCACAATTGATATTGTTAGAGGAAGAATGAAAAAATTAGAGAAATTAGGAATTATAATAAGATATTCTATTTATATTAATTATCAAAAAATTGGTTATGAATTATATAAATCTTTTATTTATCTTGGTTCTCATGATAAAGAGGAGTTTAAAGAGATTATTAATTATTCAGAAAAAAGTGAAAAGATCATAAATATTGTTAAGCAAATAGCTCCTTGGGATTTGGAATTAGTTATTTTTGCAAAGAATTTTGAAGATTATCTTTTAACAATAGATGAACTCACAAAAACAAATCCAAAACTTTTTAAAAGATTTGAAACTTCAATAATGAGTGAAGATATAATTTTTCCTTGCAATGAGGTGAATTTTTAAAATGAAAAAACCAAAAATAGGAAAATTACATAAAGAGTTTATGGATGTAATTAATTCCCTTATAAAAAGAAAAATTGGGAAAGAACCTATTCAGGCCATTATTCTTGGGGGGAGTGTTGCAAGAGAGGATGAAACTAATCATAGTGATATTGATATTGTTTTCTATATTAAAGGGAAAGACCTTCCAAAAAACCCAAGAAAATTTTATAAGTTTAGAGGAAAATATATAGAAGAACATTATTTTCCTTTTGAAAAATTAAAAAGTAGGGATATTTTACCAGAGGCTAAAATTCTTTATGATAAATCAAAGAAACTTAAAATTCCTAAATTTAATGAAAATTTAGCAAAAGCAAATTTTAAGGAGGAATTGGTTCGTGTTGAAAAATATCAAAAACTAGCTGAAAAACAATTTAAGCAAGGAAATCTTGAAAACTCTTTTAATTATCTTTATGGAAATGGAAGTCCTGCATTTATTTTAATTCATGCATTACCTCAAAGATTTAATCTACCCTTTCCTAGTTTTAGGCTTTTAGGTAGTTTAAAAAAAATTGATAAGGAAAAGAAATCAAACATTTATAGATTAGTAGAGAAATTTTATAGTTTTAATAACAAAAATAAAAAACAAATTTTAAGGGATTTTAAAAAAGCTTATTTGTTTATGAATCACATCAAAAGAAATGAAAATAATACTTCTTGCAATTTAGGTTTTTTTGATAAATGTAAAATAAAATATAATTTTAATGGACTAAAATTAACATTTAAAGATTATCCTTTTGTTTATTCTTATAGGTTTATTGTGGGATGCTTAGCTATGTGGGCGTTTGAAGATCATCTAGAGGAAAAAATCCAATTTAAATTAAGAGAGTTTTTACTTAAGGTTTTGGGTTTAGATAATCTCACAAAAGAGTTAATACAAGAAAAGTTAAAGCTCTCAAGAGAATTAGTAAAAGAATCTAAAAAAATAAAATGACCTCAAAACCAAAAATTGGAAAATTAAAATTAAAAAATAGGATTTTTCTAGCTCCAATGGAAGAAGTTAATGATATTGCATTTAGACTTCTTTGTAAAAAGGCAGGAGCAGGACTTACATATACTGGTTTAATTCATCCTCTTTCTAAACAAGAAACAAATTTTCAAGACAAACCTGCTATTCAAATATTTTGTAATTCCATAAAAGGCCTTGTAGAATTTATTAAAGAACATGATAAAAAAGCAAGCTTGTGGGATTTTAATTTAGGTTGTCCAGTTCTCAGAGCAAAACAAAATAATTATGGAGCATATTTAACAGATTTAAAAAAAATAGAGGAAATCTTAAAAACAATGCGTGAAGCAACCAAAAAACCAGTTACAGTTAAAATAAGAAAATCAGATATTGCATTTGATATTTTGAAAATTGCAGAAAAATATTGTGATGCAATTTCAATTCATCCCAGAACAAAAGAACAAGGTTATTCAGGAACACCAGATATGGGTTTTGCATTAAAAATAAAACAAGCCACAAAACTTCCTGTTATTTATTCAGGAAATGTAAATGAAACGAACGCAAAAGAATTTTTAGAGAAATTTGACTTTGTAATGATTGGAAGAGCAGCCATTGGGCATCCAGAGGTATTCGCATATTTAACAGATAATAAAAAATTTAAAAGATCAACCAAAGACTATATGAAATTGGCAATTAAGCACAATTTAGATTTAAAGCAGATAAAGTTTCAAACAATGAATTTCACAAAAGGTTTAGAAAATTCCAGGAAGTTAAGAGCTGAAATGTGTTGTAATTAAATTATCTAATATTTGGTCCTTTTGGAAACATGGTATTCTTTATGTGGTTGCTTGGCTTTAAGGTTGCAAGAAAGATGTTATGAGATTCAATTTTTCTAGGGGTTTCTTTTTCGACCTTTCTAGCTAATTTTTTTAAATCTTTTAATAAGAATTTTTTCCCTAAAAGGGCTTGAGAATATTCTAATATTTCAAATAAATGTGTTTCTTTCTCATAATCAACAGCGCTTACCCTTGTTTTAAAGTAATTTATAACTTTTTGTTTAGCAGGTTTAGCACTTATTTCTTTGCCTCCAATTCCAATTGTTTTGTGCCCAGAGGAAATTTCTTTTGTATCTATTAAATAATCTTTAATTAAACTATAAATAATTGAAGTTTTTATGTTATCATTAATTTTATTTTCAGGAAATTCTGGATTATAATCTTGGATTTTCCCAGTAACTTCAATTCCATCTTTATTAGAGAGATATTCTTCTAATTTAATACCTTCAAAGATAATATGTGCATTTGATTTTTTGAGGTCAATATCTATTCTTGCACTACTTCCAACTCTTGATTCTATACTTTTAAATTTTCTAATAAAATATTTATTTGAAATGGTTTCCATGACTTCATAGGGAGTTTCTTTACAATAAAAAGAATTTTTAAATGCATTTGGTTCTTCAAAAGAAAAACCTTCTTTAGAATACACTGGAGATATTTTTGTTGGCATTGACTTAAAAGATAAAACAGCTTTATAAAAATTATTGTAATAAATTAATCTTTAAAAACTTCTTCATACAAAGAATCTGCTTTTTCTTTAAACCCTTCTGGAAGCAAATCTCTTATTGAATCTATTTGGTAAACCAATTCATCTGCCATAAACTTATATCCTTCTGTTTCTTCTCCAGAAAGAATTGGTTCAAAAACTCTACGAGCTTCTTGAAGATCGTGTAATTTATAATATCTTTTTTCTAATTCTAATAATCTTCCATAATTAACAGAATCATCTGGTTTACAACCTACAAATGCTAGAAGGAAACCTGCAATTACAGGTAAAAGAATATTTCTTAATGTTTTCATAATTCTCCAAACATTATTTGTTTTATAAAGATTATTTCACTATAGAATATACGATCTTTCTAAATTCTTTTAAAATCAAATTTAGCAATTATATTAGAAACCCCAAATAGCACATTAAAGACTAAAAAATCAAATGCAACTTTCCCAAGAGAACTCCAGTTTAAATTATCTATTAAATAATAATGTAATATTAAAGTTATTAAAATTGACCCATAAAAAATTAAACTTAATAGGGTGGTTCTTTTTACAACCATTTTATTTAACTTGTTTCATATCTTTCCAAGCAAGTTCAAATAATTGTTCTAATGCCTGAGAAAAGAATTCAGTATTAATCCAAACTCCAACATCATAATTTGGATGGAATTTTTCATCATCTAAAAGCATGAACATTAATTGATTTGAATCAATTAAAATAAATCTTGCTTTTATTTTATCCATATTTCTAACTTCTGCAACCTTGTTAAGTTCTTTAGCAACCTTTATATTATTTTTATCAATTGGAGCAGCAATTCTAATCTTAACTCCTCTTTTTTTACATTTTTCAAAACTTGGCATTAAAGCTTCAAGTTTTCTATTTAATCCTTCTGCTGTTGTCACAACTGTAATTGTTTTTTCAGCATCTCTAACCATCATATCTAAGTGATTGTACAAGTTTTGTCTACCTTTCAAGCTTCCAGATAAATCAGAAGGTTCAACAAATTTAATTCCTTTAGTAAATAAACTACTAAGTTCTTCTAGAACATCATCGCCTTTTAATTTATCTAATCTTTGTGTCCTTTCTTTTGCTTGAACAACTAAATTCTTTTTAACTCTTTCAACAACTTCTTCTGGTTTTAATGCAACAAATTTAATAGGTTTTCCAACTTTCATAATAATAAAACCTTTTTTTTCTAGACTCTCTAAAATATCATATGTTCTTGATCTTGGAACATCAGATATGCTACTTAATTCACCAGCAGTAGAAGTGCCTCTTGATAAAAGTGCTGTCCAGACTTTTACTTCGTATAAATTCAAATCAAATATCTTTCTTAGTCTTCCTAGAAATTCTTCTTTTACTATCATTTTATATTAAAATGTAGGCTTTTTCCTTTTTAAAGATTGCTATCTTAGAGAGGTAATTTTATAGTCACTCCTAGTTAGTCTAACAAAACCCCAATTTCACCTACTTTACCTTTTATTTTAAAACCTATTTTTTGCTCAGTTGTCTTCGGTATTTGAGTCATAATCTTTATCTTTTTTGAGTTTGTTCTTTCTTTTATAGGTTCTTTTTGATTTTCAAAAATCTTATTTAATTCATTATCTGAGGCTAAAATAAGGGTTATTTGGTCCTGTTTTTTTAAGTTTAATTGTTTTCTAAATGCTTGTACTTTTCTTGAAATTTCTCTAGCATAACCTTCTGCTTCAAGTTCTGGTGTAAGGGTTGTGTCTAAAATAATTTCTAATTCCCCATTTTTGCAAGGAGTCTCGATTAATTCTTTCACATTTAATTCTTCAATAATTATATTCTTTAGTTCTTTAGTTAACTTTTCTTTTGAGGAAATCTGTATTTTTTGAAGTGGCCATTTTAAACCAATTTTATTTTGATCTCTTTGGCTCAATCCAATAGATACAATTTCTTTTACTAATTCCATTTTATTTTCTAGTAAATTATCTATTAATTTAGGGTTTTGTTTTGGCCATTTCTCTAGATGAACAGATTTATTTGATCCATTTAAATCTTGAAATATTTTTTCTGAAGCAAAAGGAGTTATTGGAGCAAATGTTCTTAATATTTTTTCTAAAACATATCTCAAAGTACTTTTAGCATAGATATCATCTTCATTAAATCTTTCCCGAGAATTTCTAATATACCAGGTTGATAATAAATCAATGTATGTTTTCATTTTTGAACAAGCTTTAATTGTATTGTATTGTTCTAATTCTTCTTCAAATTCCTTAAGTAGATTTTCCGTCTTTGATAATATCCACTTATCCATAATGTTTTTTGACTTAAGATAATTGTTATTTTCTTTTTCTTTATATTCTAGATAAAATCTTCCAACATTGTATAATAATACAGTTATTTTTCTATATGAATCCTCTAATCCTTTTTCAGAGAAATTAAAATTATCTGCATTCATGACTTGAGACTGTAACAGATAAAATCTTAAAGCATCTGCACCATACTTCTCAATTACTTTTAAGGGGTCTGGGAAGTTCTTCTTAGATTTACTCATTTTCTGACCATCTTCTGCTAAAATGGTTCCTGTTGTCAAAACATTTTCAAAAGGAATTTTATCAAATAATATTGCTGAAAGAGCAATCATATAATAAAACCAAGCTCGTGTTTGTCCAATATATTCTACTACAAATTGTGCTGGAAAGTTTTTATCAAAAAATACTTTATTTTCAAAAGGATAATGAAATTGTGCAAAAGTCATTGATCCAGATTCAAACCAACAATCTAAAACCTCTGGAATTCTTGTATATTCTTCTCCACCAAAGTCTAGTTTCACTTTATCTAAATAATCTTTATGTAAATCTATTTCTCCTTTTGGAAGGTTTTTAGCAAATTGTTTTAATTCTTTTACTGAACCAATAACTTTTATCTTTCCAGATTTAGATTTCCATATTGGAATTGCAGAAGCCCAATAACGATTTCTAGTAATATTCCAATCAGGAGCAGTAGAAATATTATGTTTCATCCTACCTTCTTTTAAGAATTCAGGAATCCAATTTATTTTAGAATTTAGCTGTAAAAGTCTTTTTTTTATTTTTTGAATATCCACAAACCATGCTGGAAGAGCACGATACATAAGTTTAGTATCACATCTATAACAAAAAGGATATTCATGTTCCATTTTTCTAGACATTACAGCTTTGTTAGCTTTTTTTAAATCAATCACAATCTCTTCATTAATATCATGAATATATTTTCCAGCATAATCTTTTACTTCTTTTGTAAAATGACCAGTTTCATCTACCGGTTGCACCATTGGAATTTTGTATTTTCTACATATAGCATTATCGTCTTCCCCAAAAGCAGGAGCAGTGTGCACAATTCCAGTGCCTTCATCTGCAGTCACAAAATCCCCTAAGATAAACTTAAAGGCATTTGGAGTTTTTGAGAAATAATCATAAAGAGGAACATATTTTTTACCTTCTAGATCTTTTCCTTTAACTTCTTTAAGAATTTGATATTCTTCTTTTGATTTATAGAATTTATCAATTAAGTTTTTTGCTAGAATATATGTATTGTTGTCTGATTTATCTTTAACATAAACATAATCTATTTTTGGATGAACTGTAAGTGCAAGATTTGAAGGCAAGGTCCAGGGGGTTGTAGTAAATGCTAGGGCATATGCCTCTTCATCAACTAGCTTTAATTTAACAACAACAGTAAGATCTTTAACTGTTTTATATGAATTATCCATTGCTATCTCTGATTTTGCTAAAGGAGTTGAACATCTTGGGCAATACATTAATATTTTTTCTCCTTCATAAAGATAGCCTTTATCATAAATTTGTTTAAATGCCCACCAAACAGATTCAATATATGATGTATCCATTGTTTTATATCCCCCTTTAAAATCAACCCAACGTCCAATCCTATCAATAGATTTTTCCCAATCCCTAGCAAATCTCAAGACACTATTTCTGCAAGCATCATTAAATTTTTTAATCCCAATCTTTTCAATTTCATCTTTTGAATTAATTTTAAGTTCTTTTTCAACAATATTTTCAACAGGTAGTCCATGACAATCCCACCCCCAATTTCTTTTAACATACATGCCTTTCATTGTAAAGAATCTGGGGAAAACATCTTTCAATATTGATGCAAGTAAATGTCCATAATGTGGTAATCCTGTTGCAAATGGGGGGCCATCATAAAAAATATAAGGTTTTCCTTTTTTTGTATTCTCTAAAGATTTCTCAAATATTTTATTCTTTTTCCAAAATTCTAGAACTTTTTCTTCTATTTCTTTAATTTCTACCATTTTATTAAAAAATGAATTTTTATACTCTTCAATAGAAAGCCATGTTTTTAAGAGTTTTTGTAGGATAAGTATCTCCGATACTTATAAAAAACTATGGCGGAGCCAATAGTTTTTTAATTTCTATGGGGTAAAATTGATATTCTAAAACTTTCAAATATTTCTTAAAAGTGTAAAATTTTATTTTATTTTGTA
>Ga0268277_1000444_pt1 | contig 32995 bp, 34 predicted proteins | sample saktaG_5_FD_190132 | JGI IMG/M metagenome (GOLD analysis project Ga0268277, IMG submission 190132) | Saline water microbial communities from Sakinaw Lake, British Columbia, Canada - sak_2010_1_5_50m | ecosystem: Environmental > Aquatic > Non-marine Saline and Alkaline > Saline ... | reverse complement strand
GATACTACACCAAGGCCTGTAATAACTACTCTTTTTTTCATCTATTATTGTGGTAGGATTATTGATTAGCCTTTTGCGGCGACTTTTTCTTCGATATATTTGATAGCATCCGATACCTTGCTCATCTTCTCCGCGTCCTCATCCGGTATCTCAATGCCAAACTCTTCTTCAAGAGCCATAACTAATTCTACTGTATCTAAAGAATCCGCTCCCAGATCATCTATAAAAGACGCATCAGGGGTGACTTCTTCGAGCTTAACACCTAACTGCTCCGCGATTATAGCTTTTACCTTTTCATCTGCTGCCATTTCTACTCCTCCTTTTTTATTTTACAATATGTGTTCGCTGTGTCCCTTCTCCGCCTGTGGCGGCTCAGGATAAATTCGCACCCCTTCCTGCTTTCGCAAGAAAGCAGGGGTGCTCATTTACATTACCATGCCGCCATCAACTTTTATAACTTCTCCTGTTATGTAAGAAGCGCTGTCGCTGACAAGAAAAAGGGCCAGGTTTGCTACATCTGAAGGGCTTCCGAGTGAATTTAAGGGTATAAGCTTAAGCATGCCCTCTTTCTGTTCATCTGTAAGCTTATCAGTCATGGAGGTCTTAATAAAACCGGGGGCTATCGCGTTTACATTTATACCCCTTGATGCAAGCTCCTTTGCGCTACTCTTTGTAAGCCCTATGAGGCCTGCCTTGCTTGCGGCATAATTAGCCTGGCCTGCATTTCCCATTATCCCTATTATAGAGGCAATATTAACTACCTTACCGTATCTCTGCTTTATCATTGCCCGGCAGACTGCCTTGGTAAAGTTAAAGGCCCCTTTCAGGTTTACCCTGAGCACAGCATCCCAGTCTTCTTCTTTCATTCGCATTAAAAGCGAATCCCTTGTGATGCCGGCATTGTTGATGAGTATATCAATTTTGCCGAATTTGTCAAGCGTTTTATTGGCCATTTCTTCGCAGGAAGCATAGTCACCAACATCTACTACTGATACCATACACTGCCTGGAAATGGCCTCTATTTCGGCTTTTGCCAGAGAAAGGGCCTCTTCATTAACATCGCATATCGCTATGCTAGCACCTTCTCTAGCCAATGTAAGGGCTATCTCTCTGCCAATACCCCTTGCCCCTCCTGTTACTATAGCAACCCTATCTTTTAATTTCATGGCAATCTATGATTAACATACAATCTACCTATTCGTCAAGTAAAATTTCAAGGATTTTTAAAATTATTTCTGATAGACCTTTTCCCAGTCAATCAGTTTCTGGTCTTTGTCGAAATAGAAATATATCTTTTCACCTTCAAAAAAGGTGGAGGCAGGCGGCTTGTAAACCCATCTTGATTCATTGTCAGCTTTGGCAACAGGTTCTCCACATATCTTTATCAGGTCGCTTCCTGTCAGGCCCATATTTATATCAGAGCTGCTTAAAAGGGCATCTGCCTTCTGATAGTTTATGCCATCTTTCTTACCCTGCGCTTCCATACTATCCATGCTGTCAGAAATACCTTTAAGTTTTCTTATTTCACCTGCAGCATATAAAGGTGGGGCATAGTTAAAAGTCAAAATTAAGGCTAATGTAAGTAGCATATAATATCTATATATATTCATTATATATGAATGTTAACATCAAAAATCTGAATTTGCAATAAGAAAAACAGGAAAGAAAGTTTTTGATCTATGCTGCCGTTAAAATAGCATGGTTAAGCGATTGATCTATGTGTAATGTACCGGATTGAGGTTTTAATAGCTCGGCAGGACTGGTAACTATGATGCTCGGGTCATTTCCAAATCCTTCCGGCAGATAAATAATTCTTCCGTTATCATTAATAATAAACCTTACCTTATAAGAGAATTCTCCAGCAGCTTCCAAAGGAATGTTGATGCTAAACCTGAAAGTTACCTCGCCGTTTTCATTTTTTATAGGTTCATGATGCATGTCAAGGGCATGCCAAGAACCCTTACTGTTTATGTCTGTCCAGGCCTGTGCTTCTACCAGTGATGGGTCACCTAAAGCCACGTTTGCTGAAATCGTAAGGCTACTGCCTACTCGGATATTATCAGTATTGACTTTAAGGGGCAATAAACAGGCGGTCTCTCTTACCGCATCTTCTACCTTTTTTGCTTTACGAGCAGGTAAAAACACCTCAAGTACGTATCTTTTGATCATATTTTTTATGTATAAGACTTTTGCATCCTCATAAACTCTTTTACGAAACTCTATCCAGGCATTATCCTTTTTGTCGCTATATCTATAATAAAGATCGGAAACAACTGATAGCGTTTCATATAATTCGAGAGGCGTTATCTTTTCCAAAATAAATCCATTGCCTTGGCCTGTTACAGGGTCGTATTGCCTTACCCACTCATCTCCCCACATCCCTGAAGACATTATAGGAACATTCCCGTTTATGGCCGCACGCATGCCACTTGTGCCGCTCGCCTCTTCCTGATGGCCTGTCTGGTAATTCCTTCTAGGCATCTCGATCCAGCTATCTGTTCCATTAGCAGCAATCTTCATGAGCTCAACATCATTTCCTGATATAAATACAAAACGGCCTTTAAAAGCAGGGTCCTGCATCCATGATATAAACTCCGCTATCCAGCCCTGAAGTTCGCTGTTATTTTCGTTTACTATAATTCCGCCGACGACAACCTGCATGCCAAGGCCTTCGACCTGAATATCCTGCCCATCGACATGGATAACTGTCTCCATCCCTTTGTCCTGGCAAAGGGCTTTTATAATAGGCTTTAACATGGGCAACTGCTGTTTATAATAATCTATCCTTCTTATTGCGCTTACTATAGGCATATCAGGATCGAGCTTAATACCTGCTCTTTCCTCTATTAATTCTATAAATTTGCCTTTATCATTTTTATGTATGTTGAAAAGCTGAAGCGGAGTTAAGCTGTCTGTCTTTTTCTCCGCTATTATTAATTCGTCGCTTTTCCAAAACTTACCCGTACCATTTAATATACCCCTTATCTTGTCTTTAAATTCAGGAAACATATCCATCAATGTGCGCTTGTGAGCATCGCTTACACCATTAACAACATGGGCCAATATCATTGCCGCACGTGAAAAATTAAGATTGCCCTCTTCATCAACAAACACCTTTCTTAAATACGAGTGGAGATTAAGCCTTGAAAACCAGTCTCCCTTGCCATAATATATCTGAAGGCCTGCTGCAATGGGCGTGTGATTCGTAAAAACATATGCTGTATCTGCGAAATACGGGTCATGCATCATCTCTGCCATGGCTATAATCGTATGAGCCTCATTTACCCTTAAAATAGCCGGCTTTATGCCAAGCGCTTCTAAAAGCTTGGGAACAGCCTTGCCTATTAAAACCTGCTGGGAAAACCTGCCTTCATGGCTATCTGTATATAGAATATCATCAACATCCATACAGGCTATCATGAAAACAGGGGTTCCACCCCTGCTTGCAACAAATACGGCCACTTCAAAGTTCTCGTATATATTTGATAGCAAATTATACATTATTACGTCAAATTTTAATTGTCTGCCATCTTTATCAGCCACTATCTTTATCGGTTTTTCCTTGTTTCGCTCAAGCTCAGGATAAGTAAAACGATTAGGGTCAGCAAATATACTATAATCAACAGGATGGTTGAAATCAATTATATCTTCATAATGCACCTTAACTTTTCGTAATCGCTGTCTTTTGTTTTTCGTGTCTGTCTCAGGAACAATCCTGTACTCATACATAGGCGTGGCAATAAAAAGCCTGGCACCAGGAACTTGTGCACTCAAGATAGCTTCTGCATAACCTTCGCCGCTATCGCCCTCCAATATCCCTAAGCCACCCTTGGAGCCCTCAAGTGATTCAGTGCCAAGCTCCGGCATTATAGCCTCCATGGATATATCCACTATAGGTCCACCTAACTCAGCAAGAGCTGCTTTCCATTCGGAATCACTTATATCAGGTACTATATATGGAGCAGGTTTAATATGTGTTTGATTTGCGCCGCTTGAGGATACCTTCATCTCTGATAATGCAGGGATACTTCTTTTAGGTGATACATTACTTGCAATAGGCCTTAGGCAATAGCCCTGTTCGCAATAGCATATTATACATATACAAATAATAAATAGTTTTTTAATCATACTTAGTTTAGGTATGTTGGTGAATATATTTAAAAACCTTTTATAAGTTATATTATATTTTGTTGCTACAGCATTGTCAACTAAAAATCACTCGGATGCAGGCTTTATTTTTCGAGACAGGTATCCTCCTGTAAGGGCATCTATGTTGGCTGTAAGTTCCGCAAGACGAAGCTGTTTAAGTGTTGCCTGCTTTGTCTCCTGTGGCGGGCTTTGCATAAGCTCGCCTTTGAGCCTTAGCCTTTCAAAATAGAGCTTTGTCACTTCATCTAATATATCATTCCTCAGCTGCACCATTAAGCGTGATCTTACATCAATGCTTGTCTGATGATAGCTCCATACAAGTTCACCTAAATCCCAGTTTAACCCTATTCCCCAACCCAATTTCCTCTCCCTAGGCCCTTCAATATAAAAATCAGGGTCATTAGCGCCGCCTCTATCAAGGTCAACGCTTCTGCTGACATCTCTATCAAGATTAAAACTGAATTTCGGTATAAGTGCCTGGTTCTTGGCAGCGCTTCGCATCCACTTTATCTTATCAGGAGATACCTCGGCATATTCAATGGCAGCCTGATGAATCTCGGCTATGCCCGGCTCACTTAAATATAAATTGCTTACCCACTGCCTGCCCATATTATTGATATCATCATTATCAAGAGACATCCTAAATAACCCTTTTTCAGTGGCGGCAAAAATAAACCCTTTATCGAAAGACCCGTTTATCATGTTTATATTAAATGTGGTAAGGCCGATTGAGCGATCCAGCCATATATCATTTTTTTGGTCATATTGGAATATCCCTTTTTGACTGGATATAAACATGCCTTTTTCTTCCGCGATTATAAAATCTATGTCTTTGGTTTTAAGGCCCTCTGAATCCATCTGAGGCCATGCCTGGCTTCCTATCGATGAGAATAAAACACCCTCGTCAGTAGCTATGTAAACCGTACCTCTGATTACGGCGATGGAGTTAAGGCATACAAAGCTCTTCTCTGGCTCAACATCATTGTCCGCATATTCAGCTTCTTCTGTCTCCTCTTCATATTTTATAAGGTTATATACCTTGTCCCAATGGCCATTACTTGCTTTTTGATAATAAACACCGTCATCAGCGCATACATAATAAAACCCTTCTCCCGCGGCAAGGGACCTGATACTCTTATTCATAAAATAATCTTCCGAAGACCAGTGTTTTCCGGAGTCAGTGCTCTTAAAAAGCCCTCTTTCGGTACCTATAAAAATAATGTCTCCATCAGAAGACGCGGCAACGCACCTTATATTTCTCTGCATATCATCCCTGCCCCTAAACAGCCTTTTCCATGACTTGCCGCTATCAAAGCTCCCATATAATCCGTCTGATGTGGCGGCATATATTATTGACAGGTCTTTCGGATTATATGATATAAAATTTATCCCTCTTCTTTCTCCTGTCAGCATAAAGGCCCTTATCCAGCTATTGCCCGCGTCAGTGCTTTTATAGACACACCTTTGGCCTCCCGCGAAAATGATTTCAGGCCTTTCTTTGATTATGCAGACCGACTCAATCTTGACTTCATCTATTCCATAATCAGATTTTTGCCATATCATACCGCTGTCTGCATATACCTTTATCGAGAATAACATTATGAGCCCGAATACAAATAAAGCGAACACCCATTTTTTAAATTTCATAACTATCGGGTGAATAATCTCTCCGCTCTTTACCTTTCCCTTTACCTTCACTTTCACCTTCACCTTCACCTTTACCTTTTTACCACGCGCCATTTCCCCTCTCCTTTCTTTTATCCCACCGCGGTTAAAATCCAATACTATGCTTATATCAATAATTTGATGATTTGTCAACAAAATTTTGTGAAAACCCAAATTAACCAGACACATTTTGATTTAACATCAAATTTATATTGACAAAAACCTTTGATTTTGCTATATTCACATCATTATGGATATCTCACAAAAGATACGCTCACTTCGCAAGGAAAAGAAACTCACCTTAAGGCAATTATCTCAAGCCAGCGGCGTTGCCCTTGCCACATTAAGCAGGATAGAGACAGGTAGGATGTTAGGCACAATAGAATCTCACAAGTCTATAGCATCTGCCCTTGGCAAAACGCTCTCACAGCTTTACAGCGACATAGAAAAGCAAGAAAAACCAGTTGAACATCAATCCCTTAAAAACCGGACAGACCTGTTTCTTCATAATGACAAGGCCTCCTACTATATGCTTACCAACAATATGCTCTCAAAAAAGATGATGCCTGTAATATTAAAGATAGCCCCCGGGGGCAAGACTACCCCTGAGCAATCCACTATTGAAACAGAAAAATTCATATACGTATTAAAAGGTCAGGTAGGTGTGATAATCGCCGATGAGGATCATGCGTTAAAAAAAGGAGAAACGCTATACTTTAACGGCAACGCGTCCCATTACATTAAAAATACCGGGAAAGAAGAAGCGCATGCTATATGCGTGATAACCCCGCCGGCACTATAGGAGGCCCTGTTATGAAGAAAAAGATACTGATATGCGATGATGAAATAGGCGTACGCGAATCGCTTAAGCTCATACTATCTGATAAATATGATATCTTATTCGCGGAAGACGGTAAAAAAGCTATTGATGAAATCAAACGGAATCCTGACTTAAAAGGAATACTCTTAGATATAAAAATGCCCGCGCTAAATGGGTTTGAATTACTGAAATACCTTAAAAGACACAATGAAAATATGCCTGTCGTAGTGGTTACAGGGTATCAAAGCGTTGAAACCGCGGCCGAGTCTCTAAAAATCGGCGCTGCTAATTATATAACAAAGCCTTTCCGTTCAGAAACAGTAATAGAAACACTGGAACAGGCGATATCTTAAACCCTGGCTGATCCCATATGTCCGCTTATTATGCCACTTCTCTTCTTACGGCGATAACATCTCTAAGCCTGGGAATTTTTGTATTTTTAAAAAATCCTAAAAATAAACTCCATCGTTCGCTTTTCCGTTTAAACATGGTTGTATGCATATGGAGCTTTTTCCTTTTTCTCCACTATGCCTCCAGGACATACTCTCAGGCCATGCTGTCATTATATATCCTGCATAGCGCGGTAATATTAATACCCGCATGCTATATACACCTTGTATCTGATTTGCTTAATCTCAAAAAAACAATACAGATAAAGGTATCATACCTTATCTGCATGATGTTTCTGCCATTGGTCTATACAGCTTACTTTATTGCCGGGATTGAACCTAAATTAATTTTCAGGTTTTACGCGACAGCAGGGCCGTTGTACATATTATGGATAATCACTTACACCACGATAGCAGGATATGGCGTATTCCTGCTTGTTAAACATTATCGCAATTCATCCATTATTAAAAAAATACAAATACGTTATGTCCTGTGCGCGTCTTTCATAGGTTTTATAGGAGGCGCTACCATATATCCTCTGTTTTATGATATACCTATACCTCCTTTTGGCGAACACATTATATTTCTATACCCTGTAATATTTTCTATAGCAGTGCTCAAGCATGACGCGCTCGAGCTCAATATAGTGGTAAAAAGAACTATCGTCTATTCGGTGTCAATAGCGCTTATCACTCTTACATATCTCGTCATAGTCCTGCTTTTGGAAAGATTCTTACGAGACATTATGGGATACCAGTCTTTAGGCGTTACTGTGGCCGCGGCTGTTATAATAGCGTTGATATTCAGCCCCTTAAAAAACAGGGTGGAGGTAGTTATAGAGAGGTTTTATATACGAAACGCGTACCAGAGAATGCAGAAAGAACTTATAGAGTCTGATAAAAGTAAAGCGCTTGCCCAGCTCGCCGCGGGCCTTGCGCATGAAATCAGAAATCCCTTAACAGCCATAAAAACATTCTGTGAATACCTTCCCAAAAAGTACAATGACAAGGCCTTTAGAGATGATTTTTCACGGATCGTAAACAATGAAACAGAAAAGATAAACTCTCTTATAGGGCGTTTACTTGAGTTTTCAAGGCCCGCTTCATTAAAAATCGCTCCCTGCGACGTACATGAAGCATTGGATTATACCCTAAACCTTTTGTCCGCGGAAACACTGAAATTTAAAATAAACATAATAAAACATTACGATAAAGAAAATCATACTATATCTGCTGATTCAGTAAAACTGAAGCATGTATTCTTTAATCTTATCAAAAACAGCATAGAAGCGCTTAGTGGAGGCGGGAATATCACAGTCTCAACAAGGTCTGCTCAGGATAGATTTAATATAGATATAACAGATAATGGCTGCGGCATAAAAGAAAAAAACTTAGGCAGGATATTCGAACCGTTCTTTTCTTTGAAAGAGCAGGGGACAGGACTCGGGTTATCAGTAGTCCAAAGCATAATATCTGAGCATAATGGCGCCATTTGGGCTAAAAGCGCTCCTGGCCTTGGCACAACATTCACAATATCACTTCCCATGACTAATTAATCTTTGCGCATCCCGCATTTTCTGCAGGACTTATCATCCATGTTGTTTTTATTTTTGCAATTATTACAAATCCACCCGGATTCAACAGGCGTTTGTACACGCTCAAACCTGGGGCTGTTGCAGCTATGGCATTCATTAATTATTATACTGTTTTCAACACCGCATTTTCTACAGATCCACAGGTTTGGCGCTGAAGGCTGGCCAAGCTTTTTCATATAAATCTTTTTAATGGCCCTTTTAAAATACGCGAACAGTATTACCCCTATAGCAAATGGTATCAATATGATAAATATAACATTTCCAGTCATATAATACGCATACAGGCATAAAGCTGCCGCTATTATACCAACACATAATTTCGCCGCCAAGTCTTCTATCTTGTAGGGTAAAAGCCCACCACCGCCTATCTCAAGCACCAATAAAAACATAAGGGCAAATCCTGCCAGGGTCCCTATAAGAATAAGCCAGGTCTTGTTAGTAGGCGCGCCCTGCCTGAACGCTGCTTCATTAGAGTCTTGCTGTAAATTATAAAAACCTGTCTGGGGGTAAACGTCAGAGGGCATTACGATATGGCTTATTGCCATAATGAATAGAATTGATAAAAATATTAAGGGGTATTTCATATGATTTTAGAAAAATGAGAAAAATAGGGACAGCGATCATTTTCTTTAGTGTTCCCGTTTAGGAAAATGGCCGCTGTCCCTATTTTTGTTTTAATTATGCCTGGCCTTCTTCTTCAGGCACATCTGCAAAAGGCCTGTTTTCATCAGAAGAGGCAGTCACCTGAACTGTCTGCTGCAGATACGCTGATGTGATCAAAAGTATGCCAAAAGGAACCAAAATAATATTTATAAGCCAGCCAACAACAGGAATCTGCCCGGATACGCCGCTTAAAACAAGATAAATTATGGCCAAGGCAAGATTAATCCTTAACCCTTTACACTTAACCAGATTCCAGCTTGCTTTTAATGAATCCATAACCCCTTTATTTTTATCAACCATAATAAAATAAGTATATAGCCACAGAGCCATAAGCAATATTCCGGGAACAATCAAAAGCAATAACCCTGCAAATATAGCAATGCCCTGCAAGAAGAATAATCCAAGCAATGGCCAGAATTTCCCCAGCATCTTAAACATATCGTTTAATTCCACCTTCTTATCTGCCTTGCGCATAGCATTCATCGTCATAAAGCAGTATCCGCCAAATAACGGCCCTGATAATATCAATAGTGTAAATAGAGATATTACCTGAAAAATAAGAGCTGAAAGTATCAGTATAAGGATATTAACCTTATAGACCTCCCACGCATCTGTAAAACACTTTCCTATATCAAGTTTTTTTGCTTCCATAAATTACCCCCTTTTTTTTATGCCGGTATATTCTGACAAACGAGCTCAGAGTCAATGCGCTTTAAAAGTCCCTTAAGCACAGTCCCAGGCCCTATCTCAAGAAAATGCTTTATGCCCCGAGCCGCTACATTCCTGACTGACTCTTCCCAATAGGTTGTGGAACTTAACTGATCTACAAGATTTTCCTTTATCATCTCTGTATTATCCTGAGAATGCGCTGTAACATTGCTTACAACAGGGATTTTAGGCGGCAGGAATTCTATTGCCTTTAAGGCCTCTTTTAATTTATGGGAGGCACCTGCCATTAAAGCGGAATGAAAAGGCCCGCTTACATCTAATATTATAACACGCTTTGCGCCATTTTCTTTTGCAAGAACTGATGCCTTATCAATAGAGGTAGTTGACCCTGAAAGAACAATCTGCCCAGGACAATTAAGGTTGGCTATTTGGGCACCTGATTTTTGGCACACCTCTTCAGCATGTTCAATATCCAGACCTATTATAGATGCCATCTTGCCGGGGCTGTTCTTTGATGCCTCTTCCATAAACTGGCCTCTTAACCTTACAAGTTTTACAGCATCACTAAAGCTCATTGTTTCAGCACACACTAAGGCAGTATACTCTCCTAAGCTTAGGCCCAACATCACCTGTGGTGTAAAATCTGAAGGCCTTAGAAGATGAACACGCAATGCCGCGATAGAAGCAACCAGAATGGCAACCTGGCAGTTTTGGGTTTTTGTAAGTTCTTCCGCGGGCCCCTGGAAGCAAAGTTTTTTAAGATCAAATCCCAGTATATCATTTGCATGCTCAAAAGTCTTCCGGGCGATTTCATGATTATCACACAGGCCCTTGCCCATGCCAACATACTGCGCGCCTTGTCCGGGAAATATATAAGCAACCTCTACCATTTAATTACAATAGACCCCCATGTAAAACCAGCGCCAAAAGCAACCAGGACAACAATATCCCCCTTTTTAATCCTCTTCTCCTGGACTGCCTCGCAAAGAGCTATTATTGTTGAAGCGGCAGAGACATTGCCGTATTTTGCCACATTAAGATATACCTTTTCTTCAGGAAGGCCTATCCTCTGCCTTACCGAGTTTATAATCCTCATATTGGCCTGATGCGGAATTAATAAGGATATGTCCTTACATCCAAGATTTGCCTCGCATACAGCACGTGTCGCGGCATCTGTCATAAGCCTTACGGCAGATTTAAATACCTCGGTTCCGCTCATTTTTATATAGTGCATTTTATTTTTAACTGTATCCGCTGATGCTGGGTTTTTAGAGCCGCCCCCGGGAAGATATAAAAGATTTGCAAGTTCTCCGTCTGCTCCAAGATAATGCGATAATATTCCGCCTGATGAGACATGCTGCAGTACAGCAGCGCCAGCGCCATCGCCGAACAAAACACAGGTGTTCCTATCTGTATAATCAGTGACAGAACTTAGGACTTCAACTCCTATAACAAGGGCATTTTTATACATCCCTGAATTGATAAAATGCTTTGCTGATACCAAACCGTATATGAAACCTGAACACGCCGCGCCTATATCAAAGCAGGCGGCATTTTTAGCACCTATCTTTGACTGCACAAAACATGCCGTAGAAGGGAAAGGCATATCAGGCGTAATTGTAGCGACTATAATAAGCTCTACTTCTTCAGGCTTAAGCTTCGCGGATTCAAGGGCTTTAAGAGCAGCATTTTGGGCTAAATCGCTTGAGGCGATTCCCGGCTGGGCAATCCTTCTTTCCTTTATACCGGTCCTTGTGGTTATCCATTCATCCGATGTGTCAACCATTTTTTCAAGTTCCTTATTTGTCAGGACTTGCTTTGGCACACACATCCCAATGCCCGTAATACCTACTAATTTTTTCGCAGTAATTTTTTTAGTCGCCATTTAAACTCTAATCCTCTCTATTACGATATAGCGTCAACAATGTGTTGGTTGACCTCAAGCTTTACAAATTCCGCGGCCTCTCTTATGGCATTTTTTATAGCTTTAGCGGAAGAACCCCCGTGGCATATAATACAGACTCCATTAACTCCTAGCAAGGGGGCTCCGCCATGCTCAGAATAATCTATCTCTTTTTTTAAGGCATTAAAAGCAGGCATGCTAAGGAGTGCGCCTATCTGCGTTAAAAAACCCTGCTTTAGTTTTCTTTTAAGGAATATGCTTAATGTGTGCGCTAATGATTCAGAGACCTTAAGAACAACATTTCCAACAAACCCATCGCATACTATAACGTCATATTCACCTGTATATATATCGCCGCCCTCCACATTACCTATAAACTTTATATTGCTGGAATTCAGCAGCCTGTGCGTCTCTTTTATGAAATCAGTGCCCTTTGTCTCTTCTTCGCCCACGTTCAATAAGCCTATCCTTACTGTTTTCTTATTAAAAAGGTTTCTCTGGAGAACATCCCCCATTATAGCATATTGTAACAGGTGTTCGGGCTTTGCGTTTATGTTTGCCCCTACATCTATAAGGATACTAAGATCTTTTAATGTAGGATATACCAGAGCGATTCCGGGTCTTTGTACGCCCTTTAAAAGCCCTAATCTTAATGCAACCGCACATACAACAGCGCCTGTATTGCCTGCGGATACGAATGCATCCACTTTGCCGTCACGCAGAAGCCTGGCGCCCACATTTATTGAGGCATCTCTTTTTCTGCGCACACTCAAAGCAGCAGGCTCATCCATGCCTATAACTTCGGTAGCATGGCATACTGATATAGAATGAGGGGCTTTCGCGCTTCTTTTAAAAAGCTCCTGCTGTATCGTTGTGTTTTCACCGACAAGTACTATATCGTATCCAAACTCACGGCAAGCAAGTAAAGCGCCCTCAACAACAACACCTGGCGCATTATCACCGCCCATTGCATCTACCGCGATACGCATAAGATGACCGCTCCTTTATGCCTTTTTCTTTTTGGTTTTTTCTTTTTTCACAACAACCTGCCTGCCTTTATAATAACCACATCCCGAGCAGACATGATGCGGCAGGACAGTTTGTCCGCAGTTAGAGCATTTTGTAAGCGATGGCTTTGACAGCTTGTAATGAGTACGTCTTTTCTTACCCCGTGTTTTTGAATGCCTTCTTTTTGGTAGTCCCACTTTGATCCTCCGATTTAGATTAAGTTAAAATCCAACTTCTATTATCTTCTTACTGCTAGTCTTGCCTGTTATTATCCGTATGACTGACTTTTTTACATCAAAATATTCCGCTAAAATCCTTATAAGCGCTAAATTTGCCTTACCGTCTACAGGTGATGCCTTGAGATAAACCTTTAATCCATCCCCTGTGCCCTTTACAACCTCTTCCTTTGAGGACTCAGGCTGAACCTTTACCTGTATCCTCATCTTAATCTTAAGGCCAGGTCCGTAAGCGTACGCACGAAGAAATTCTGTATAAAGATAAGGCACAGAATAGCAATTATAGGCGATATATCAATGGCCCAGAACTGCATCTTAAGTATTCTTCTTATAGGGTTCAAAATAGGCTCTGTCACGCGCTGTAAAAATTGCACAATCGGGTTAAAGGGATCGGGGTTAACCCAGCTTATAAGCGCCTTTACTATAATTATCCAGTAAAGCGCTGTGATAATTATATCAAGTATCCTTGCTATGCTTAAAAGAAAATTTCCGACTATAAACATATTATATTTCCCTCTTTGCCTTTAGGAACGCTTCTTGAGCACAGGTACCTGTGCTCAAGAAGCGTTCCTAAGTAATTGTTTGGATTTTTTAAAGGCTGCTGTTATGGCCTCTTTTATTATATTGTCAAATCCTCTTTTCCCAAAAACCTTTAACGCCGCTTCAGTGGTACCACCTTTTGATGTGACATCTTCTCTTAAAGACGCAGGGCACTTATTAAGCTTATATTGTAAAAAACTTGAACCGAATATTGTCTGTTTTACAAGATTAAAAGCTGTGTCCTTCTTTAAGCCCAATGAAATCGCGGCCTTTGCCATTGCCTCCATAAACAGAAAAAGGTATGCTGGCCCACTGCCTGATATAGCTGTTACAGCATCCATGTATTTTTCATCCAATATAATAGTCTTACCAATACAGTTAAAAATAGATTCTGCCGCTATCTTATCAAGCTTTGTCATGCCGCGGCTGTATGCCAAAGCCGTCATTGCGCAGCCAACAATGGCAGGCGTGTTAGGCATTGCCCTTGTTATCCTCTTTGCCTTAACCTTTCGACTTATAAAATCTATAGTCTTTCCCGCTGCTATCGATATCACAAGCTTATCTTCGATGATATCCGATATCTGGGCAAGCACTGGCTCAACATCTTGCGGCTTAACAGCAAGTATCACTATATCAGCTATGGCGCAGGCATCTATATTAGATGACCTGATGCTTACCCTGTACCTGTTTTTTATCGCTTTAAGCCTTGCAATACATGTATCTGAAACAAAGACACGGCTTCTCGTGACATATCCCTTTGATATAAGGCCGCTAAGTATGGCCTCACCCATTTTACCGCATCCTATAATTGATATTGTTTTCATTTAAATATGGCGGTTCCTATTCTTACAAACGTGGCACCCTCTTCAATTGCAACCTCAAAATCCTGTGTCATTCCCATCGAAATATCTTTTACATCTGTGTTCGAAATATCCATTTTTCTGAGAGATTCTTTTAAGCTGTATATTTTCCTAAAAAAAGGCCTTACTTGCTCTGGATTATCCACAAAGGGCGCCATTGTCATAAGACCAGCTATATGGATATTTGAAAAAAGGGATACTTTTCTTATAAAGGCTTCTGTCTCTTCAGGTGATATACCGTATTTTGAGTCTTCGCCAGAGACATTGACCTGTACAAGGCAATCTATACACTTTCCCAAAGATTTTGCTTGTTTATCTATTTCATCAGCAAGGTTTATGCTATCAAGAGAGTGTATTGTATCAAAAATCTGAAGGCATTTCTTGACCTTGTTGGTCTGCAGATGGCCTATCATATGCCATTTCACGTTCTTGGCCTGTTCTCCAAGACTATCATATTTTAAAAGAGCATCCTTGACTCTATTCTCACCTATATCCGAAATACCTGATGATATAGCCTCTTGCAGCTGATTGGCTGTGGCTGTCTTGGTAACGCAGACTAACCGAATTTCCGCGGGATTGCGCCCTGCCCTCTTAGCTGCATCTTCTATTCTTTCCTTAACCAGAGCAAGGTTTTGCGTAATCATTTCGCATACTTTAACATATTATAATACTCAAGTCAATTAAAAATAGTCCTTATAAAGCCTTTTAACATAATCCGATAAGGCAAATGCCCAATTCTTTGGCCCAAGCCTTAATAAAGACACTTTTGGCCTCTTGGATTTAACGCCTAATTGAAGCAGGCCTGCTGCAATAAAACATATATGGCTTGGCAGTGGTTTAGGGACTGCGCCTAAACCCATTATATGGCCAATCCGTACAGGGATCTTGAGCACAGACTCTGCCAGTTCAATGCACCCATCCATTATTACCGGCTGTCCGCACATAACAACGCCGCTGGGTATATTAGACGAATAACCTGAACCGTTAATTTCCTTTTTTACCTGATTAAATATAGAGGAGTATTCTTCGATAAGGACACTTTTTAATCCTGTCAATGATACTGTCTTTTTTCCTAATTCTGTCGATATAGCAACCTTCCGATCTTTTCCGGTATCATCTAAAGTCAGCTTTTCTATCTTAATCCTTTCTGATTCTGCTTCTGAAACAGATAACTCCTTGGCAAGCTTTTTTGTGATATCATCGCCGCCTATGGGAAGTGCTTTAAAAAAAACTGGCCTTGATTTATATACTATTAATATAGCAGTCATATCAGCGCCAATATCGACAAATACAACCCCGTGATTTTTTTCATGGCCTGATACGGTAGACTCTAAACCCGCAAGCGGTGAGATTATTGAATCCTCTATCCCTAAGCCTGAATACTTTACCGCTTTTTTAAGATTATCTATCATGGATATTTTTGCCGTTACAAGAAACATATTTGTTTCAAGCTTTAAGCCAAACATGCCTACGGGATTCGCTATCCCCTCTTCCGCGTCTACAACGAAATCCCCCCTTGAGCAGTAAACTATATCCCTCTCGTAGGGCATGTGGATAGATTTGGCGTTTGTAATTACCCTGTCCACATCATGCCTGGTTATCTCATTATCCCTGTCAGATATTACTATCTCTCCATGAGACGATATTCCATGAAGATGAATCCCTGATATATTAAAATAAACAGACTGCACCTTTTTCCTGCTGGCCGCTTCAGCTTCATATACAGCGGCTGATATGGCATCTGAAAGCCCTTTTATATCAGATACCACCCCCTTTTTAAGGCAATCGTGATGACTGACCCCGTAGCCTAAGATATTTAGCGCGCCTTTTTCTTCAGGTAACCCTGATATAAGACAACATACCTTCGATGCGCCTATATCAAGGGCAGCTATAACCGTTTCTTTATTTTTCATGTTTTACCTTTATCTGGGGACAACTACCGCATCTTCAAATCTTAAATCGATTACCTTGGCTTTCCTGTTTTTGGATTTCAGTTCATTTATTATAGTCTTAATCGCTTCGGACTTATCCTTAAACCTGTGCTGGCCCAACTCAATCCTTGTCCCATCTTCAAGGAACAGCGCGGGGTTGTCTATATCATAAATATTGACTTCCACTACCTTATCTTCTTCAAACAAATGATAATTTTCATCAACATCTTCTATGATATTAATCGCTTTTTTTAATGGCTCATAAAATCCTGGTTCTTTAGCATAAAGTTTTTTTGATGACACTTTTATCCCCGATATTACTATAAGCCCCGGTTCTTTAGATGGCTGCGGCTGGGATATTATAACAGCATCATCAGATACAAGATAATAATACCCTGAACTAATTTGACACATAGGTTTTCTTAGCTCATACGAAACGGATAAAGTATCGGGAAGCTTTCTATGAACAACCGCATTTTTAAGCTCGGGATGAAGCCGCTCTATGGCATCTTCACATTCTTTTATGTCCTGCATGAATATATTAGTATTTTTCTTAGAGGATAGCTCTCTCGCGATGGATGACCTTGTTTTCACCGGCCCCTGGCCTGCCACTTCAACTTCTCTTATATTAAAGTATTCTGAATGCAATAACAGATTTTGTGCCCCCTTAAACAGCAAAAATAGTACACCCGCAAAAATTATATACGGCAGCAACCTCACACAAATAGTCAGCATAGATGGTAATTGCCTCTTGGGCCTTATTTTTTTGATTTTCCTTAAACGCTTTTTTTCTCTCTTTGCCATAAACTTATTACCTCTCTATTTGTTTGCACATCAATCTTTCTTTACCTTTACCTATACCTTTACCTGTCTCTTAACAGCGTGCGTCAGCATAATAAAGCACAGCTCGGGAAAATCTATCCCGGCAGCCTTGGCAGCCTTAGGAAGCAGGCTTGTCTGGGTAAATCCGGGTATAGTATTTACCTCCAGAACCGTTATCGCGTTACATTTCTTATCCCAAATCATATCGACCCTTGAGAAAGATTCACAACCTAAAACCTTATGGGCCATGATTCCCAAAGATTGGGCTTTATAAGTTGCTATATCCGGTAAATCCGCGGGCACGGTATAATCGCTTGCGCCAAGAGTATATTTAGCATGATAATTATAAAACTTATCCTTAGTTATTATAGATATAACAGGCAAAGGCTTCTCATCCAATATGCCAACTGTAATATCCAAACCTTCAACATAATCTTCTATAATAATTTTGTTGTCATACATAAAAGCCTCTTTCGCGGCAGGAATTATATTTTCACGAATATCCACTATGCTCATTCCTATGCTGGAACCTTCATTGCACGGCTTTACAACGCAAGGTATCTTAACATCTCTTATGCTGTTGATTGTAAAATTCTTCTTTTCCGAAACCAAATAACCCGGGGTTGGTATGTTATGCGCCTTAAAAATCTCTTTTGATAGCGCCTTATCAAGGGCGAGCCTGCTTGCCTGGGGCCCCGAACCTGTATAAGGTATGTCTTCGCTGTAAAGCAATGCCTGCACGCCGCCATCCTCTCCAAATCTGCCATGCAAGGCAATAAATGCTGTATCTATATTATGTGATCTTAACTTATCTCTTAATAAATCAGGGCTTGTCACATCTATAATAACAGCATCCAGCCCAAGAGAAATAAGCGCGTGAAAAACAGCATCAGCTGATTTAATTGATATATCCCTCTCGCTTGAGGGGCCTCCGGATAAAACACCAACCCTGCCTATATTATGTATATTTTTCATATAATTATATAATTTCAACTTCCGCCTCAAGGGTTACGCCATAAGCAGATTTTACCCTTTTTTTTATAAACGAGATCAGCTTTAATACATCTTCGGCGCTGGCCCTTCCTTTGTTAAGGATAAAATTCGCGTGTTTTGTAGAAATCCGCGCATCCCCTATTTTTTTTCCCTTCAAGCCGCATCTATCTATCATCTCTCCCGCGCTTATACCTGCATTATCCGGATTTTTAAATACGCAGCCGGCACTGGGGGCTGTATAATCCTGCGTCAAAAGCCTGCGCTCTAAATATCTTTTTATGTTATTTCTTATAAGGGCTCTTTTGGCTCTCCTCAGTTTGAATTGGGCAGATAATATAATAGTATCTTTTAAGCCGCTATGCCTATATTTAAAATCTATATCTTTACCGCTCAGAGTACTTGTACTACCGGAAAGATTAAGGCACTCGATGTTTTCTAAAATACATGATACATCTTTTGAATGAACGCCCGCGTTCTGAAAAACAGCCCCTCCAACTGTTGCCGGTATGCCTACGAGAAATTCAACGCCGCTTAAAGAATGCCCTTCAGCAAAATTAGATAAATTATTAATCGTTACACCCGCACCGCAGGTTATATTATTTTTGCGCAGGCTGATCCTTGTAAAACAAGGAGTGGACAACTTTAAAAATATATTGTTTAACCCCTTGTCAGTGACTATTATATTACTACCGCTTCCTATAGGCAATAAAGAAATTCTATTTTTATTACATACAGATAAAAACATTTTCAGGTCAGTTAATCCTTCGGGAATGTACACACCAATAGCGGGCCCGCCTATCTTAATGGTAGTATATACCCTCATAGGGGCATTGGGTATAAATTTCCCGCCCAAACAGCTGAACTGATCCTTGTGCAAAGACTTTTTAAACAACACCTGCTCTGAGCGCATCTTGCTTTCTTTCCTTAAGGCGTGTTATAAATTCTCCTGATAATCTTCCTATATCGCCCGCACCCAGAAAAAGGAGCAGGTCCCCAGGCTTTACAAAATTTAATAAATATTCCAGCAGTTGTTCTTTTGCTATATAATTAGCATTTACCTTCTTATTCTTGAGGACCTCATCATATATGCACATGGATGTAACCCCGAATATAGGTTTTTCATTAGCCGCGTAGATATCCGTAAGTATGAGATAATCTGTATCGGAGAAAGATTGGGCGAACTCTTTTTTTAGGAATTTCGTCCTTGTGAAACGATGCGGCTGAAATATTGATATCAGGCGCTTTCGTTTCATGTTCAAGGCAACCTTAAGAGTAGCCTTAATCTCTGTAGGGTGATGCGCGTAATCATCTATTATTCTGATATCATCTATGCATGCCTTTTCCTGAAAACGGCGCTCTGCCCCTTTATACGCCAATATCGATGACCTGACCGCATCAGGGGCAAGGCCAATATCAAGCGCTGTAAGGATGGCTGCCATGCTGTTTAATATATTATGTTCACCCGGCACATGGAGTTTAAACCTGCCTATTGCCTTGTTTTCATAAAACAGATCGAACTCGGATTCCGAAGGGTCAAGTTTTATATTTTCCACGTATAAATTATTTTTTTTGGATTTGCCATATCTTAATATTCTAATCTTAAGGTTTTTTATCGTATTTTTCAGGTAAGGGTCTTCGCCCCAGCAGATAACAGCACCATCATGTTTTGTGTGTTCCGCGAACTCAAGATACGCGCTTTGTATCTGTTCTATGCCACTGTAATAATCAAGGTGTTCAAGGTCTATGTTCGTAATTACACCATAATCAGGTTTAAGGTATAGAAATGAGCCATCAGATTCATCGGCCTCTGTTACGAAATATTCGCCGTCGCCTATAAATGCATTGCCATTAAAATACGGTACAAGTGCCCCGACTATCCCGCTGGGGTTGAGTTTTGATTCTTTAAGGATTGTGGATATCATAGAAGATGTTGTTGTCTTGCCATGAGCCCCTGTAACAGCTATGCATTTTTTCCCTTCTCCAAGATAAGACAAGAATTCCCCTCTTTTAAAAATAGGTATGCCTTTCCTTCTTGCCTCGGCAAGCTCGGGATTATGGGCTAAGACCGCTGAAGAATAAACTACCACATCTATGTCCTTAATATTTTCCCAGCGATGGCCTATTGCTATATCGGCACCCTCAGAAACAAGTTTGTCGATTATGCCGCTTGGCTTTATATCAGAGCCTGTTACCGTGTGGCCTGTTTTAAGGCAAAGCCACGCGATACCACTCATACCGATACCGCCAATACCTATAAAATGTATCTTTTTCGGGCTATGCAACATCCGCGAGCTCCATCACCTGCCGGGCAAGCATTGAGGCCGCGTCAGGTTTTGAAAAAAGCCTCATATTGTTTATCATCTGCTTTATCTCCTTCTCATTATTTATAATAGAAAATATCTCCTTTTTAAGCCTGTTTGATGACAACTCTTTTTCTGCCAATACAACAGCAGCCCCTGCCCTTGCGAGGGAAAGGGCATTTTCAGTTTGATGGCAACCTGCCCAGGGATAAGGTATCAGCACAGCAGGTATTCCAAAAAAAGCTATCTCAGATATGGTGGTTGCCCCTGCCCTGCATAAGACCAGGTCTGCCGCTTTATAGCACAAGGGCATATTATCATAAAACCCCCTGACCCAGTGGACAATCTTGTTAACCCTATAGGCCTGCTCTACTTTTTCTATATCCCTGTGCCCTGTTATGTGCGCTATCTGTATGAGATCTTTCTCCTTGTCATTAAGGATTTCAACCATATCAGATACAGCCTTATTTATCGAGGAGGCCCCAGAACTCCCGCCTATAACAAGTAGTGTCTTCCTGCTTCCTGAGAACTTTAAAGCCGAAAGAGCCTCTTGTTTTGTTGTCATTTTGAATCCGTCTATCATCTCCCGCCTTACAGGATTTCCTGTCAGAATACATTTTGCGCTCTTTTTCATGGCGGAATCAGCAAAGCTCAGGCATACTCTGTCAACGCTTTTAAATAGTATCCTGTTAGCGCGCCCAAATGAGACATTCTGCTCATGGATCAAGGTCTTTATCCCCATAGTGGCTGCAGCCTGTATTACAGGGCCCGAGATATAGGCACCAAAGCCTACCGCGATATCAGGATTCACCCTGGTTATTATAGGCTCCACATCAAAGCGCGCCTTGATAAGTTGCGCTAAAAAAATAAACCACCCTATAGATATACCATATGGCATTTTAGGGACACCAAGAACATGATAATTAAATCCTGCTTTTTTTATCATACTCCGCGTGCTGTATGATTTATCGATAATAAATATGGAATCAGCGCAGCCTTTTTGCTTTAACTCCTGTGCCAAGGCTATAGCGGGAAATATGTGCCCGCCTGTTCCTCCGCATGTTATTAATGCTCTCATGTTTTACCTGTGCCAACAGCCTTCAGCTTGTCTCCGCCATGGACGGATCCGCCTACGGCGGAAACTATAAACTCAACGCCTGTGCTTTGCTATGTTCAGCAATAAGCCAACGCTCGCCAGGCTATATACCAAAGATGTCCCGCCATAGCTTATAAACGGCAATGGCAGGCCTTTTGTCGGTATAAGGGCTGTAACTGCCGCTATGTTTATCATGACCTGCAAGGCAATCATTGTTACTAAGCCAAAAGCGAGAAACTGCCCGAACAGGTCCCTTGCCGAATATGCTATCTTAAAACCCAGCCATATAAAAACCGTGAATAAAATAATAATCCCCATGCTGCCGATTATGCCAAGCTCCTCACCTATAATCGAAAAAATGAAATCTGTATGGGCCTCGGGTAAATAGAACAGTTTCTGTTTTGAATGTGCAAGGCCTACGCCAAAAAGTCCGCCGCTGCCCATAGCTATCATGGATTGTATTATTTGAAATCCTGCCCCCCGGGGATCGCTCCAGGGATTGGCGAAAGCTATCATACGCTTTATTCTATACGGCTTAACAGCAATAAGCCCAACCATAGCTATTACACCCGGCACCATTACCATAGAAAGTTGTTTTAAATCAACGCCTGCTATAAATGCCATAATTATTACGAGAAGAGCAGCCGCTACGGCTGTTCCAAGATCAGATCCGGCTAATATAAGAATCAAGCATACCCCAAGAGATATTACCAGCGGCAAAAAACCGTAAAAAAAATCTTTTATCTCTGATTGCTTGCGTGAAAGTATATCAGCGGCATAAAGGACAAGAGATAGTTTGGCTATTTCAGAAGGTTGAAAACTTATCCCGCCTAAGCTTATCCAGCGCCTTGCCCCGCCCGCGGCTCTACCGACTCCGGGTATAAAAACTGCCAGCAATAAAAATATCGAAAATATCAGAAACGGCTTGGAAAAATTCCTTAGTTTACCATAATCAAAACTCATAAGAGAGGCTGCTGCCATAAAACCAATAAGTAAAAATATTATATGTCGTTTTAAAAAATAAGCGCTATCATTGTAGTTTTCATACGCAAAAGCACAGCTGGAAGAATATATCATGACTGTCCCTATCGCTGTAAGTATCATTACAACCAGAAGCAGATTTATGCGTATATGTCTCATTCTTTTTAGCTATAGTTTGAAGCTGTTAACCAGCCATCAGCTTCAGCACGGCTTTTTTAAAAGCCGTGCCGCGATCAGAATAACTCTTATACATATCAAAACTTGCGCACATAGGAGAAAGAAGGACGATGTCTCCCGGCCTTGACTTGTCTTTGGCGATCCCTACCGCCTCAACCATGCAGGATGCCTTATACGTTTTTGTAGCGCCTGAAAAGGCATCTATTATTTTATCCTTTGCTTCGCCAATCGCTATAATGGACTTGACCCGTTTACGAACTAATTCTGCTATAGCCCTGAAATCGCTTTCTTTATCTCTTCCGCCGGCAATCAATACCACCTTACCTGAATACGCCTTTAAGGCCGACGCGCATGCATCTACGCTCGTTGCTTTTGAATCATCTATATATCTTACCCCATCAAAAGTAACAACGTCCTCGCACCTGTGAGGAAGCCCTTTAAAATTCCTTAGTGCTTTTCTCATGCCTTCGCATGTTGCGCCGGAAAGATGCGCGCAACAACATGCGGCCAGGATATCTGAAAAATTATGCCCGCCTGAAAGCAGGATATCACTTACAGAACATACCTTTTTTCTTTCCCCGTTCATATTAAGGACAAAATTACCTTTGTCAAGAAACGCGCCTGTTACATTTTTTTTTAAACTATAGAAGTATATCTTCGCGTTGGGTTTCGGTTTTACAGACCTTAAGTTTTTATCATCATAATTTAACACACAAAAATCGTTTTCCCCCTGATTTTTATATATATTCTTTTTTGCGGAGAAATAGTCATTGAAATCTGAATGCATATCAAGATGGTTGCCAGTGATGTTGGATATAAGTGAAATCCGGGGCCTGAACCTATCTATACTCTTAAGCTGAAAAGAGCTTGTTTCAAGGATTATCGGTTGATGTTTTTTCACTGACAACACCAAACCTGAAAAAGCTTTGCCGATATTTCCGCACACAAGGGGGTCTTTGCCAGAGGCTTTTAGCATCAAACCGATAAGCGTAACTATAGTACTTTTTCCGTTGGTTCCGGTAACAGCAATTATGTCTACTTTAGAAAACCATGATGCAAGCTCTATTTCACCCACAACAGGTATTGATAGGCTTCTTGCAATCGTTAAGGGCTCGGCGCTATCCCTTACCCCCGGGCTTACCACAAGCATATCCGAGCTCTCTACAATACTTTTACGGCAGAGGCCCAAATCAACCCTGATTCCCTTTTTGCGTAGTTGCGAAGCGGTTTTACGAAGCCCTTCGGAATTATTCGCATCTGTGGCATAAACATGAGCACCTTTTTTACTTAGAAGGACAGACGCCGCCTTTCCGCTTATGCCTAAACCAACTACTGTTACATTTTTATCTTTTATATCCATATCAACGAAGTTTTAATGTCATTAATGTAAAAAGCGCTAAAATCGCGGCAACTATCCAGAAACGGACAACTATCTTGGGTTCATGCCATCCGCGCATCTGCAGGTGGTGATGAAAAGGTGCGCACAAAAAAATTCTCCTGCGCCGGATCTTAAAAGAAGCAACCTGCAATATCACAGATAGAGCCTCAAAGACAAAAATACCTCCTACTATCAAAAGAAGTATCTCTTTCTTTATGCAGCATGCGACAACGCCAATACCCCCTCCCAGTGCCAGAGAACCTGTATCCCCCATAAAAACATTAGCAGGATAAGAATTAAACCATAAAAATCCAAGCCCCGCGCCTGCTAAAGCAGCGCAGTAAACAGCGAGTTCTCCGACTCCTGGTATGTATTTAATATAAAGATACTCTGCAATTCGTATGTTACCAGCAGCATACCCTATAATTGAATATGTTAACCCTACCATAACCATACATCCTATAGCCAGGCCATCCAGCCCATCGGTTAAGTTTACGGCATTAGATGTCCCTGTTATTACAATCATTATAAATAATATGTAAAAAATCCCCGCGTTAAATATAAGATTTTTAAAAAAAGGAAAATATATGCTCGTATCAACATTGGCATCCAGAAAAAGAAACACTCCGACTATAAGACCAAGCGTTATTTGGCCTAAAAATTTAATCCTTTTGCTTAAGCCCGCGCCTTTAGCTGCCCGAAGCTTAACAAGATCATCCAGAAAACCTAATACGCCGAGCCATAATGTAGAAAATATGGTTAAAAGAATATATTTATTATCAAGCCTTGCCCATAACAATGTGGAAAAAATAATAGAAAAGATCATAATAATACCACCCATAGTAGGGGTGCCTTGTTTGCCTTTGTGCGCGGAATAAATTCCAGGTACCTCTTCCTCCGGCCGGACACGTTCACCAATGTTAAATCGCTTGAGGAGTTTTATTACATAAGGGCCTAAAATAATACTCACTAAGAATGCTGTAATTATAGCCCCGACAGCCCTGAATGTTATATATCGAAATACATTAAACCCGAAACACACATCCTTTAATGAATATAGTAAATGATAAAGCAATGTTTCACCCCTTGTTTTAGTGTTGTAACGGATAGCATTTAGAAAAACTATACGCTATACGCCATTAAAAGCTCCTCAACGACCTCCTCCATCTTCATGGACCTGGAACCCTTGACTAGCACGGTATCGTTTTCTGCTATCTGTTTTTTTAAAAAAGATACTATCTTGTTTTTGTCTTTAAACTCTATTATATTATTTTTTTTCATGCCCCCATTAAGGGCTCCTTTGCCGGTATAACATGCGTACCGGCCAAATAAGATAAGCCTGTCTACCGCCCCTGATCTCGCGATAAACCTGCCACAGGCACTATGAAGCGCGCTGGATTTTTTGCCAAGCTCAAGCATATCAGCGCATACAAAAAAATTTCTTCCGCTTTCTCCCAGCTCTTTCAGCGCGGATACAGCGGATTTCAGGGAATCGGGGTTGGAATTATATGTATCATTTATTATTTTAAAATTATTACACCTATAAATTTGCATTCTCTTAGGGGTTGCGCTAAAAGATGAAAGTGATTCTTGGATTAATTCCTGTTCCATGAAAATAGATGACGCCGCGATAGCAGCCAAGCTGTTATAGATATTGTGCCTTCCCAGTAAGGGTATAAAAAAATCTTTTTTTCCTAGGAAAAACTTTATGCCCGCATCGGTGTACGTTATACTTTCTGCCCTGTATTGCGCACTTGGGTTTTCTATAGCAAAGCCTAATGTCTTTATGCCTTTATAGTTTCTGGGAGCGAGCACTTTATCATCCAGATTTTTTATCCATACCCCTCCTTTCGGCAGGGATTCCACCATGGCTATCTTTTCTTTTAACACGCCTGAAACAGTTTTTAACCCCGCAAGGTGTGACATGCCTATGTTTGTGGTAATAACAATATCAGGCCTTATGATTCTGCTGCTACGGGCTATTTCACCTAAGGAATTTGTTCCTGCCTCAATAACCGCTATATCATGGTCTTTTAATTTTAAAAGCGTTTTTGCTATACCTATCTGGTTATTATAATTTCCATCTGTTTTTAATACTTTAAATTTTACTTTAAGAATGTGGCCAAGCAGGTCTTTTGTTGTAGTCTTTCCATTAGAGCCTACAACACATATAAAAGGTATATGAAATGTGTCCCTGTGCGCTTTCGCTATAAGGCTTAGGGCATCTTCTGCGTTTTCTACAACCAATAACGGCACTTTTATACATTTACGGGCCCTTATGCTATCCTCCGCTACAACTGCCAAAGCACCTTTTTTCACAGCATCAGAGATAAAGTCTCCTCCACAAAAATGTTTTCCATTTAAGGCAATAAAAAGCTCTCCCTTTTTTATGGTCCGCGAGTCCGTTGAAATCGAATCTATATTAAAATCATTATTAAGGCCTGTAACTTTTGCGTTTACTGCCTTTATTATATCTTTTAATTTCACTTAAACCTTCTCCATTGCTCTTATGTTCTGTAGTGTCTCATAAGCGATCTTTCTATCATCAAAGGCAACCGTGGTATCCTTTAATATCTGGTAGCTTTCATGCCCTTTGCCTGCTATGAGGACTATATCTCCTCTTTGCGCTGTGTTTAAAGAATATTCAATAGCCTTCCTGCGATCAGTAATAATTTTAAAATCATTGAATCCTTCCGGCAGGCCCTTCTTGATATCGCCTATTATATCTTCGGGTTTCTCGTTGCGCGGATTATCGCTTGTTATTACCACATAATCAGAAAGAGACGCGGCCACCTTTCCCATCCTGGGCCGTTTTTTCTTATCCCTGTCTCCCCCGCAACCAAATACCGTGATGATTCTTTTTTGTTTCACCTCTCCAATGGCCTCAAGAACATTTAATAACGCGTCGTCTGTATGAGCATAATCAACAAAAACCAATATTCCGCTTTGGGCTGAGTCTATCCTCTCCATTCTCCCCGGGGCTGGCTGGAAACCCTTCATCGCGTTTTTAATAACGGCGGACGGCAAATCAATGGATATCGCCCATGCTATAGCAGCAAGCATATTGTATATGTTATACTCCCCTATAAGGGGGCTGTCTATATGGAATGAATTCCCCCCCGCATTAATCTTAAAGCTTGTGCAGTGCGCTGACTTTACAATTTCGTAAGCCGTTATATCAGCTGGATTTTTTATTCCATATGTTAATATCTTCCCCTTGTGTTCATCTACTATAATCCTGCCATATGGATCATCAATATTGACGATGCCCGTACCATCTTCTTTAAGCGCAGAAAAGAGTTTTCGTTTCGCTTCAAAGTATTGATCCATATTCTTGTGGTAATCAAGGTGTTCGCTTGTCAGGTTTGTAAAAATTGCCCTGTTAAATGAAATGGCATCAACGCGGTTTTGGTGAAGCGCATGGCTTGAAACCTCCATAACGCAATTGTTTATGCCCGAGGCCTCCATGTCACTCAAGAACATCTGCAGCATTATAGAAGAGGGTGTTGTATTTGTTGCCGGTATAAGCCTTGGGCCTATTCTATAGTTTACCGTACCTATCATGCCGCATTTCATACCGGCATGTTCTAATATAGCTGACACCATGTATAGTATGGTGGTTTTTCCGTTTGTCCCCGTAATACCGATAACATTCATCCGATCAGATGGATGCTGGTAAAAATTAGCCGCTATCGCGGCGCAGGCCTTTCTTATGTCGCCTACTATTATTTTGACGATATTCTTATACGTTATGAAATCCGCTTCCGCTACAACACATACTGCCCCGCGCTCTATTGCCTCATCAATAAAATCACAGCCATTTTGGCTGATACCTTTTATGGCAAAAAACATGCCCTGATTTTTAATCTGCTTCGAGTTATAAGATATCGATCCTATTTCTGTATACCTGTCGCCTTTTACGGTACAGGCACCAATACCCTTAAGAAGCAGGTTAAGCTTCATTTGCACCCTCCTGTCCAATCCTTAAATATCTTAAAGTGGAATCACATATATCCTTAAAAACAGGGGCTGCGACTGTACCGCCATAATAGCCATTTCGCGGGGTATCTATCATAACACACACTGTTATAACAGGATTTTGGGCAGGGGCAAAACCTATAAATGAGGCCACATAATCTCTTTGCGAATACCTGCCTGATGAATCTATTTTTTGAGCGGTGCCTGTTTTACCGCCGGCATCAAAACGCTTAAGCTTTGCCCGTTGGCCGGTCCCTGTTTCTATAACAGCCTTCATAACTGATCTTAACTGTACTGACGTATCCTCACTTATAACGCGCCTTATTCTTATAGGCTGGAATTCTTTTATAACCTCGCCGTTATCATCTATAATTCTGCTGACTATACGGGGCTTGATAAGCATACCCCCATTTGTTATCGCGGACACGCCGATAGCAAGCTGCATAACAGTAACCCCTATCTCCTGGCCCATCGGGATAGCGGCAATAGAACCCTTTGTCCATACATTTAGGGGACGCAACATACCGCCAATTTCACCAGGCAGGCCTATATCCGTAGGGATTCCAAAGCCAAACGCCTTGATATATTCATACAACGCTTTATCCCCCAGCTTAATAGCCGCCTTTACTGTCCCTATGTTTGAAGATTTCTCAATCACCTCTTTAAAGCTTAAGTTTCCATGGCCCTGATGATCATGCAATGTACGTCCGGCTATATTCCATGCCCCTTTTTCGCAAAAAAAATTATCACTAAATGTAACCTTTCCTGAATCAATACAAGCGGATGCTGTGATAACCTTAAACACTGATCCTGGCTCATAATAATCTGTTATCGCGCGGTTTCGTTTTTGTTCATCCGTAGCTAAATGAAATTCATTGAGATTATAAGATGGAAATGCCGCGAGGGCAAGTATATCACCACTATATGGATCCATTACCAGCGCAACGCCTGCCTTTGCTTTATGCTTATCAATTATCCGCTTAAGGGCTTTCTCGGATATATGCTGTATAACCTCATCTATTGTAGTAACCACGCTGAAACCATTCACAGGGGGGACATAGGTATTGCCAAATGCCTGAACTTCCCTGCCCTTGGCATCCCTTATGATTATTCTATACCCTTTTCTGCCAGTCAGGTATTTGTTGTAATAAGCTTCAATGCCCTCTAAGCCAACATTATCCGTTCCGGCAAATCCTATCGTCTGGCACGCAAGCCTGGTATTAGGGTAGAATCGCTTCGTCTCGTTAATAACCTGTATACCCTTAAGTTTAAGTTGTTTTACCTGTTCTGATTCCTTGTCAGGAATCTTGCGCGCAAGCCATACAAACATTTTATCGCGGCTTAATCTTTCATAGATAAAACCTTCATTCTGTGGAAGTATCCGGGCAAGCAGTCTAGCAGTGGTTTTTTTATCCATCACATCTCTTGCTATGGCATAAACTGAATCAACCTTCAGGCTTAGAGCAAGCTTGCGCATATTCCTGTCTAATATATCTCCTCTTTTAGGTTCAAGCTCTATGCGGACTAGATGCTGAAGATTTGCGAGGTGAAGTGCTTTTTCGTGAAAGAATGTGTGGATATACACTACGCGGGCACTAATAAGTATAAGCAATATTGTAAAAATAAGTAATACAACACCTATTCTGAATTTATATCTTCTTGTATGCAACTTAGAGACTCTTTTTTGTTTGGAGGGTTACACCACTAAAATCATTCGCCCAGCTCTTTTGCCACGGCCTCATTATCAAGAGCGAACATGCTTAATAACAAACTTGAAATTTTGGCCGGTAATCTTGTAGGCGCAATCATATTATCAATCACAACAGGCCTTTCCACTCTTATGGTGTAAGAATCGATCGGCATGTGGGCATAAGCCTGCACATTTTCCTGTATTTTGCTGTCAAGCCTTACTGGGGATTCTAACATCGATATATTATATCTTAAAGCATTGTTCTGGTCAATCAATAAACCGAGATCTTCATTTGAATGACTTATAGCATAACTATATTCTATGAGATTGGCGTGTTGATGTACATAAAGAACGGATAAAAACGCTGCTGTTATTATAACTGTTGCTGCCTTTATCACTTTAAATCCTTTCAGCTGAGCGCAATTTTGCGCTTCTTGAACGCGGGTTCTCGGATATCTCCTGCCTGTTGGCGGTTATTGGTTTTTTGGTAAGCGTCTTTAACATGCCGCTTTCCGTAAAAACCTTAAAGGTGCGTTTTACTATCCTATCCTCGAGAGAATGAAATGATATCACTACAACCCTGCCGTTTTTCTTTAAAAATTCCGGGGCCTTTAAGAGTGCTTCTTTTATCACGCTGAGTTCGTCGTTTATAAATATCCTAAAAGCCTGAAAGGTCTTTGTAGCCGGGTGTATCTTCGTTCTGTAAGTATGGTTGAAAGCATTCGCGATAATTTGAGCGAACCTTGTAGAATCATGGATCGGGGAAATTCTCCTGGCCTCTATTATGGCTCTTGCAATTTTGCGCCATTGCCTTTCTTCCCCGAAATCTTTTATTATGTTGCCCACTTGGATTTCAGTCATGTTTTCCAGCACTCTCCACAAAGGCAGCCCCTTTGTCTTATCCATGCGCATATCCAACGGGCCGCTGTTTTTGAAACTAAACCCTCTTTGGCCGTCATCAAGCTGAAATGACGATATGCCAAAGTCAAAGAGCATCGCGTCTACTTTTTTTATGTTTAAATCGTCTAAAACCTTATTAAAATTGACAAAATTTTCATGAAAAAGCTTGAAACTGCCATTAAAAATCTTTAGATTTTTTTCTGCCTCTTCGAGGGTATCCTTGTCCGCGTCTATCCCGATAAGCCTGCCCTTTGGCGATATGATTTTCAATATTTCAACCGCGTGTCCGGCACAGCCTACCGTACAATCCAACACAACTGACTTTTTATTGCAATTTAAATACTCAAGGGTCTCCTGCAGCAATACGCTTTTATGCACAAAAGGCTCCTCTTAAGCACTCATATCTTTCTTCCAAGCGCCCTCTCAAGCCTCGGGTTTATTCCGACAAAGCGCGGGTCGCAGTTAAGAGCGCGCAGCTTTTTAAGCCTTTCTATCATAACATAACTTTCTTCGAGGAGCTTTTTCTTGTTCTCAGCATATTCTACTGTAAGCGGCATAAAATCCTCTCCTTTTATCCGTCTATAAGGTTTTCTGCTATCTCTTCGAATGATTCTTTCGAATTAGCATAAAACTCTTTCCATAAATCCTTCGACCAGATCTCTATCCTGTTTGATACACCGATAAAAACAACCTCTTTTTTTATAAGCGCGTATTCTTTAAGATAGCCCGGCAAAAGTATCCTGCCCTGCTTGTCCGGAAGAATATCCTGCGCGCCTGAAAAAATTATACGATTGAATTTGCGGTGTTCTGATTTTGTAAAAGACATGGAGCGAAATTTTGATTCCTGGACCTTCCACTCTTCTTCGGTAAAAATAAAAAGGCATTTATCAAGGCCGCGTGTAATATAAAGCTTTTCCGCATATGCCTCTTTTAATGCCTCGCGGAATTTTGAAGGGACAATCAACCTGCCCTTGCGGTCCAGCGTATGTTCAAACTCTCCGTAAAACATCTTATAGCCTCTCTCCCCACCTCACCCCGAACCAAATCTATATGCATAAGCTATTGCAAGCAGGTTTGGTTCGGGGCGAGAAGGGCCTGCTTTAAATTATCCTAAAAAACATTTTTTACTAATATCCCTTATCGCCCACCGAGAAGGGACTATCCACCAAGAAGAGCCAACTCAATTCGCCCACCGAAAAGAGCTTTTAATAAACCACTTTACTCCACTTTCAACCACTTCGTTACAAATATACCCTATAATCTCTCTCTTGTCAAGGGGTTATTTTCCATAAAGGCCATATGGCTTTAGAGAAATTTGAACATAAAGCTAAAATATACAAAATAATGGGGTTATGCTATGGATAAGACACTACATGTAGGATTGGCGGTAGAGGAAAATTTTTGAAAATTTTCGTAAAAATGAGTAAAAAAACAGGGGCAGGCTGCCATTTTCTTTGAGAGCGCCTTAGTAAGAAAATGGCAGCCTGTCGCTGTTTTTTATGTCCCTAATTTTTAATTCCAGATACCCTTATTACCCGCTTTTGCCTTACGCTGAAGATCTAGAAAATCATCTGCATACTTTACATTAGGCGGTATTATATAAACCTTGGCATAACCTTCTTCGATCATTTTCGCGTTTATAAACACATCATCTATATAAACATAGGCAAGCAGCCTGTCATACTTATCGCGCTTTACAGTATCAAATTCAAGCCGGACTTTTCTTTTGTCTACGAGATTAAGATTAAATCTCTTCGCTTCCTCCGCAAAATGTTCCGCGGGCGGGTTTTTATAATTCATCTCAGGGGTATCTATGCCAAGGTATCTTACCCTTTCGCCATTATCGAGTTTTACGGTATCTCCATCGTAAACATATACAACCCTTGCATAGTAATCGCCTGTCGAGACAGGCCCGCATCCTGATATAAAAAATATAAGAAAGATGCACAATACATAAACAAGATATTTATTTACTTGGGCATACATATCTTAACCCTCCAATAATTCAACACAGCTTGATACATAACCTAATAAGGAACAATATAGGTTTCCTCATCAGTTAGGTTCAGATAATCCTGAAAAGACATCTGGCCTGTTATCTCTTTGTTAACTTTTGATCTTCTCGCTGATAGATAAGGGTGAGTATACCAATAACGCTTTGGGCCTGTCTTGCCATCCATCTGCCATTGGATAAGCTTATCAAGGACTCTGACCATTGCCTCCGGCTCGAATTCTGCCTTTTTAAGATACCT
>Ga0268277_1000442_pt1 | contig 33048 bp, 31 predicted proteins | sample saktaG_5_FD_190132 | JGI IMG/M metagenome (GOLD analysis project Ga0268277, IMG submission 190132) | Saline water microbial communities from Sakinaw Lake, British Columbia, Canada - sak_2010_1_5_50m | ecosystem: Environmental > Aquatic > Non-marine Saline and Alkaline > Saline ... | reverse complement strand
TACCCTGCCTTGCACGTGCCTGGCGGCCCTGCCCATTGTTTGTATTAAGGTTGTTTTGTTTCTTAAAAAACCCTCTTTGTCAGCGTCTAAAATTGCCACCAAAGAAACTTCTGGTAAATCAATCCCCTCTCTTAAAAGATTAATGCCCACTAAAACATCATATTTTCCTTCCCTTAAATTTTTTAAAATTTCCGGCCTTTCTAATGTTTTAACTTCTGAGTGCAGATATTGAGTTTTAATTCCTTTCTCAATTAAATAATCAGATATTTCTTCAGCCAATCTTTTTGTTAAAGTCAAAACTAACGTTCGTTGTTTTTTTGCAACCTGTTTTTTGATTTCTTCTATCAAGTCTTTAATCTGGTTTTGAGTTTTTTTAATTTCAATTGCCGGCTCCAATAATCCTGTCGGCCTGACCAGCTGTTCTACGACATTTTTGCCTGCCTTTTTAGTTTCAAAGTCAGCAGGGGTGGCAGAAACATAAACTGTTTGTTTTTGGCGTTTTTCAAACTCTGCAAAAGTTAAGGGTCTATTATCAATGGCTGAAGGCAAGCGGAACCCAAAATCAATTAAGGTTTGCTTTCTTATTCTGTCTTGCACAGACATTGCCCGTATCTGAGAAACAGAAATATGCGACTCATCAATAAACATTAAAGAACCGTCAGGATTAAAGTAATTAAAATAATCAACCAAAGAAAATGGCGCTTGTCCGGGTTTTCTAAATTCCAAATGGCTTGAGTAATTTTCAACTCCGTGGCACCAGCCGGTTTCTTCTAGCATTTCTAAATCATAATTTGTTTTTTGTTCCAATCTTTCAGCTTCCAGTAGCTTGCCTTGCTTTTTAAGTTCCCTTAATCTCTGTTCAAGTTCTAATCTTATATTATTCATTGCAATATTAACCTTGTCTTGAGGAGTTACCCAGAAATGGGCGGGAAAAAGCTTGTAGCTGGTAGCTTGTAGCTGGTAGCTTGAATTTAATCCTGGTTTTGATTCTGAGATTTTTGAGATTTTGTCAGCGTCGAATTCTATGCGCAAGATTTTTTCGCCCGTGACAATATATATTTCAATAATTTCTCCACGCACGCGGAAGGTGCCTGGCTTAAAGTCGATATCGTTTCTTTGATATTGCAAATTAGTTAAAAGCAACAAAAAATCTTTGCGCTTGGTGCCTTGTTTTAGTTTTATTTCTAAGGAAATGTTTTCGTAGTTTTCTGGCGAGCCGATATTGTAAATGCAAGAAACAGAGGCCACCACAATTACGTCTTTTCTTGTGGTTACGTCTTGCACGGCCGCGTGCCTTAGCCGGTCAATTTCTTCATTTATTTTTGCATCTTTTTCTATATATGTATCTGACTGGGGTATATATGCCTCGGGCTGGTAATAATCGTAGTAAGAAACAAAATAGTGCACTGCGTTGTTTGGGAAGAATTCTTTAAATTCCTGATAAAGCTGGGCAGCTAAAGTTTTATTAGGAGAAATAACAAGCGTGGGCTTTTGTATTTTTTGTATAACATTTGCAAGAGTAAATGTTTTACCAGAGCCCGTAACGCCTAAAAGCACCTGGTCTTTTACCCCAGACTTTAAATTTTTTGTCAGTTGGGCGATTGCCTTGGGCTGATCCCCCGTCGGCTTGAATTTTGATTTTAGTTCAAATTTCATTATAATTATCTAATGATAGCATTTTTAGACGGGAAAATTATATTAAAGAAAGGTAAGTTTGTGATTTTGGAGGTCAACAATGTTGGCTACAAAGTTTTTTTGTCCCAGTTGAGCATATCTAAACTACCAGAAATTGGAGAAAATCTCAAATTATTTACATATCAAAATGTTAAAGAGGAAGCATTAGATTTATACGGATTTTTTAGCTACGAAGAGCTGGAATTTTTTGAAATGTTAATGGATATACGAGGCGTGGGGCCGAAAGCTGCTTTGGAAATTTCTGCAGTGGGACCGTTGGACAGGATAAAAGATAAAGTTTTGAAACAGGATGAAAATGTTTTTGCAGGCATCCCCGGCATTGGCTCTAAAAAAGCAATGACAATAATATTGGAGTTAACAGGAAAAATAAAAATGCTGGGCGAGAAAAAGAGTTCAGCTGACGAAGCAGAAAACGCATTAATCCAGCTCGGATTTACGAAACAGCAAGCGAAAGACGCCTTATCTCGCGTGCCAGGCAGTGTTAAAGATGCAGAAGAACGCATAAAAATTGCATTGAAAACTCTCGGAAAATAAATTACTGAATTAATTCATGAATTAATTCAGTAATAAAAAATGGCAAGAAGAAAATTATCAGAGAAAAATATAAGAAAGCTTACGAGAAGCGGTAGTGGTAAAAGTATCGGGCTTACTTTGCCGATTGAAATTGTTAAAAAGCTAAAGTGGAGAGAAAAACAAAAGGTTGTTGTGCATTTATTTGGTAAGAAAATTATTATCGAAGACTGGAAAAAATAGTTGATATGACTTTGAAAGAAACAGCCAAAAAGTTTATGCCGAAATTTTTGCTAAAAGTTTACCATTTTAAGCTGGCGCTTTTGGGAGCTGTAATTTTTGGGTTTGCTGGAAAAAGCAAAAGCATGAAAGTTATTGGGGTTACGGGCACAAGCGGAAAATCAACAACGGTTGACTTGATAACAAGAATTTTAGAGGAGGCGGGCGAGAAGATTGCTTCAATTTCTTCAATAAGGTTTAAAGTTGGCGATAAAGAATGGGAGAACAAATATAAAATGACAATGCCCGGCCGTTTTGTAATTCAAAAATTTTTAAAGCAAGCAAAAAATGCAGGATGTAAATACGTTGTTTTAGAGGTTACTTCAGAGGGCGTAAGGCAATTTCGTCATAAGTTTATAAGTTTTGATACAGCTGTTTTTACGAATTTAACCCCGGAGCACGTAGAAAGCCACGGAAGCTTCGAAAATTACAGGAACGAAAAATTAAAGTTGTTTAAAGCAACAAAAAATATTCACGTTATAAATGCTGATGACCGAAATTCGAATTACTTCTTGGATATTCCTGCAAATAAAAAAATAACTTTTGGCCTAAAAGATGCTGAGGCCTTGGGCTTAAAATTAAAATTGCCTGGGGAATTCAATGTTTATAACGCTTTAGCGGCAATTAGTGTCGCCAAGGCCTACGGCGTTGATTTGCAAACATGCAAGAAGGCGCTTGAAAAAGCTGAAGGCATTTCTGGGAGAATGGAAGTTGTTTCGGAAGGTCCAATTAAAGTTATTGTTGATTATGCGCATACTCCGGCCCAGCTTGAAGCAGTTTACAAGGCATTTAGCGGGAAGGATTTGGTTTGCGTTTTAGGAAGTTGCGGAGGAGGCAGAGATAAGTGGAAAAGGCCAATTTTAGGGGAAATTGCTAAAAAATATTGCAAGGAAGTTATAATTACCAATGAAGATCCGTATGACGAAGACCCGATGAGTATCATAAATCAAGTTGCGGAAACTGCCGGACCGAATGCTGAAAAAATATTAGACAGAAAAGAAGCAATAAATACTGCCATAAAAATTGCAAAATCTGGCGAAGTTGTTATAATTACAGGAAAAGGGTCAGAGCCGTGGATGTGCGTTGAAAATGGCAAGAAGATACCGTGGGACGACCGCGACATAGTGAGACAATTTTTAAGCAAGTAGCCCATCTTTGCTATTTTTTATAATTTATGTTACTGTAAAGAAGACAGAAAAATTGTCTTTTTTTGTTAAATCAAATGACCAAAAGATTTTCGAAATCTGTTAAAAAATTTATACGCATGCAAAAGGCGCAGATAAGGCGCCAATTTTGGGATACAAAGAAACAGGGTGAAATGATAGACACTATGTATAGAAAAATATCGGGCCAGCAAAACCCAGAAGAAAAATTAGCCGAAGAGTTGGCGGTAAAAGAGAAACAGAATACTAAAAAACCGAAGGTTCCGAAAGTGAACCCCGGCAAAAAAGTAAAAGTAAAAAAAGAAAGTAAATGAAAATACAAGACATACAAAACCTATCAATAAAAATGGGCATAGATGCAGATTTCCGCAGCAAGGAGGGGGTGCAAAAATTATTGGATGGTAAAAAACAGAAGTTTGAAAAATTGTCAGAGAAAGATAAAGAAGAGTTTGACAAAGATGCTTTAGAAAATCCTTATTTGGATTCTGGTGTTTATAACATTGCTGAAGACAAAGATATAAAGAAGGTTTTAGTTGGAATTGATATTGGTCCAGAAGAAATTTTACTTGCGAAAGAACTAGGTGGCATAGATTTAATTATTGCTCATCATCCGATCGGCAAAGGATTGGCACAACTTGCTGACGTAATGGGTTTGCAGGCAGATGTTTACAGTTATTATGGCGTGCCGATAAATATTGCGGAAGGACTCATGAAAGAGAGGATTTCAGAGGTTGCCAGAGGGGTGAATTCTTCAAATCACCAGAGAACAGTTGACGCAGCCAAGCTTTTGAAAGTTAATTTAATGAACTCTCATACTCCGTGCGATAATTTAGCCGCTAAATTTTTAAAGAGTTTTATAGAGGCCCAAAAACCAGAAAGAATCAGTGAATTAGTGGATGCTTTAAAAGAAATCCCAGAATATAGAGAAGCAATGAAAATTGGAGCAGGTCCTAAAATTTTTGTCGGCTCCCCAGAGAATCATTGCGGAAAAATTGCCTTGACTGAAATTACTGGTGGAACAGAGGGCTCGCCAAAACTTTATGAAAAAATGGCGCAAGCTGGAGTTGGCACAGTTATCGGGATGCATATCTCTGAAGAACACAAAAAGGAGGCGGAAACTGCTAATGTTAACGTGGTAATAGCCGGCCACATTTCATCTGATTCTTTGGGTATGAATTTGTTTTTAGATGAATTAGAAAAGCAGGGAATTGCGATTATTCCGTGTTCAGGGTTGACAAGGGTTTCAAGAGTTAGCAAATAAATTTTAAATTATAATATAAAAAAAAGACCACGCGTGGGTGGTCTTATCCGAGAAGAGCCGAGGGGCTCTTTTCAATTGGGCTTGGCAGCCGCTTGCGACGAGGCACTTCCTCGTTTGTCTCGGGCTTCTTCCTCTTGCTAAGTGCACATAGTATCAGTCAACCACAGTCCGACCGGGGGCTGACACATGTCAGACCATGGCTAGACGAGGAACGTTGGCACCAAGCTTGCAGGCTACGTCTCAGTAGACCCAAGAGGGAAGTAGTCCAAGAGGAGTGACTGCCAAGCCGATAGTTTCTGTCAACGAGCTGTATGTTTTCTGTCCCTGGAGGACAGTGGGATTATCGTGGAGGACGAACGGTCGGCCGTTCGTCCTCCCGCGCCTATGGCTTGCGCGTCAGGTGCACATTGGGGCCATGGCTAATTCTCCCTGCTTTGGTTAGAGAACCTTGCTCCTCGTTTTCTACCACGTAGGGGGGGGAGCAACCTCCGTAGATTAACTTTATATCATAGTAAAAAATATGTCAAAACGATTTTCGTGTTTTCCAAAAACATGTAAAATATATTTAAAAATGTTAAGATAAAAAATAATTAAAAGATGAAATTTGCCCTATACATAAAATTTTATTTTAAAATTTCATGTCGGGCTCGACGAAAATTTAATTTTAAATTTTCGTATAGAGTCCCCGTAGTTCAACTTGCCCTTACACCAAAATGCCCCCATAGTTTAATGGATAAAATGTGAGCTTCCGAAGCTCAAGATGGAAGTTCGAATCTTCCTAGGGGCACTATGCAGTGGGGGCAAAACAGGACAACAAAATCGAGTTAATGTTCACTCTATGATGAACATAGGGCGTCTCATTAGATAATTGGGCAAATCCAACTGGGGGTACAAAACGTGTGCAGAAAGAACTTGACTTGGCGCGTTTTACGAGTAAAATGTAAAAGCGAGGGGGTGCGAGGTTAATCCTCAAGGACATAATAGCTTGTAGCGAAGGAGGAAAAAACATATAACTGTTTTCAATTGTCCGAAAATAGCCCGGGAACACACCAACGTCGTTGCAAATTATTAACCCCCTCACCAAAACCCGCCCCACTTAAGGGGCGGGTTTTGGTTGATATGGTTCAGTTTTTTTGTTAATATAGAACCAAAGGTCAATTTTATTAATAATTTTTTGAGTTTTATCAATATGCCAAAAGCAAAAGCCAAAAAATCAGCGAAAAAACCGGCTAAAAAAGCTAAGCGAGCCGTAGGGCCGGCAAAGAAAAAAGTCGCTGAAAAATGTTGCTGCGGGGGTAAGGAGGGAAAAGGAAAATTAATAGGTAGAATTACCCATTATTTTTCCAACATTGAAGTAGCTGTTTTAGATTTAACAGCCCCTCTAAAACTGGGAGATAAAATGAGGATCGCAGGAGGCGAAGCCACTGATTTTGAGCAGAAAGTAAGCTCTATGCAGATTGACCACGAACAGGTTAAATCAGCTAAAAAGGGCGATTCTGTAGGGATGAAAGTTGACGAGAAGGTGCACGAGGGATACAAAGTGTATAAAATTTAAAATTTAAAGATCAAAATTCAAAATTTTGGTATCAAAAATTTGTATTACAAATTTTTGACATGTTTATTTTTAAATGGCAGACAATTTACAAAGAGAGATTGAAGATAAAATTATAGATTGCATTAATTCTGGCGTAGGCGGCCGGCTGATTGTTTCAAAACTAGAAAAGGCTCCTGGGGGTATTAATTTATCTGTTGAGAGAAGAGGGGAATATAAAGAAGAACCAATGTATTTTAGAGTGGTAGGGTTTGTTGTCCCTGAAAAAGAAACTGAATTTATTAAAGATTTTCCACAGGAAGATTTCAGGGGCCGCAAAGATTTTCATTTACTCTTTGCACCCTTTAATGAAATAAGCCAGAAGCTCAGCGATTATATTTGGCTGGTACCGGCTTTCGAGTTTAAGGATATCGCCGAGAACATTAAATCGTCTGATGCTAAAAACATTTTTAGATTCCAAGCGCAGCCAGATACCCAGTTAAATAATCGCTACTCAAGATTTATAATATTTACAAATCAATTAGGCAAACTGATATTGGACGCATTTGAAAAAGGCGGAAAATTCGATTTTAGCGAAGCTATCAGGCAAGAAAATAAAGTAAATATAGATAATTTAAAAGAGTTTCTGGTGCAAGCCCGCCAGAACACTTACGCTGCCAGCGCCACACCTGTTGATAACCCTCGGCTTATCTCATCAATACAATTAGAATTCCAGAAAGGAGATTATTTCTATAGAGATATATATTTTTCTGGAGATAAGAAGTTTATCGGGCAGGAAATTATTTATTTGGACTCTAAACCGGTTTGGGGGGTGAACTACATTGGGACGGCCCAGGGGGCACCCCTTGGAAAGATAGAGACAGCCTTTTTAAAAGAAGCCCTATTCAAATTAGTTGAAACTTGCCGCGTTGGCCAATCTTGTGAATATGAGAAAAGAGGATTGAAATACCAAGACCGGGGCAAGGGAAGTTTGGATGAGTTTTTTGGCGAGGAAGAAATTGTTCAAAATGGTAAAAGTATTTATAAATTAAACTATCAAGGAGGATTAATATAAAATAACGAAAAAAATATGACAGCGTTCGAAGATTTTAAAAATAGGTTTAAAATATTAGCCAGTAAAAATAAACATTTGGTTATAAACACCTTGTCGAACATTTTTACAATGCGACTAATTGGAAATAAAACGCACGGTGATTTGGCGGAAATTGGCATGGTGGAGTTTATAAATCAATTTATGTACGATTTTAAAAGCATCCACGTGGGTAAAGATTTGTTTAGAGCGAAAGAGCACGAGGAGGATATTATGATTATAAGTGAAATTACAAAAGATAAATTCCCTGTGAGCTTGAAGGCATACGGCGATGGTCCGCTTCAGCTCTCGACAGATTCTCGTCAGAAAATGTTTCCATTTCTTGAAAAACAAGGTAAAGATATTAAAAATAAAAAACAAATTGAAGAAATTTTTAAGTCTGAAGAATTCGCAGATTTTGATACAATTAACGTTATGCCACTCATTTATGACGAGAAGAAACAGAGATGTAATATAATGATTTTTGACCATAAAAAAGCAATTAGAAATACTGATAGGATTATTTTTGTCGGAGAGAACAAAAGGTTTGATGTCGAAAAAAAGAAAATAGTTTCTGGTAAAGGAAGGTCTCACCCAATTTTCATGTTTCTTGATGCAAAAAGTAATTACATATGTGAAGTTAGATATGGTGGAGCGTCTGCGAATGCTTTGCAGAGAGGACTTTGGACGCATACAAAAAATGCGATTTCATATTTTGATTCTTTAACAAATGGCTGGATGGATTATTCGCATAATCACACTCTTTTAAGATTATTTAGTCTTGCATTGAATAGTTCAGAGCAAGGCCACAAATTGGCGAACGAAATTTTGCAAAAAGATATCGATAGATTAAAAAAAATATGATAAATCAGCAAATCAACAGGCAAATAGACTTATATGGAAAAACGCTTTTGTTTACGCCAAAGACAGAGGGAATAAAATATGCTGGATCAAAGCTCAAAATTTTACCGTACATAGTTGAAATTTTAAGCGGCTTGGAAGGAATAAAAAAGGTAATGGACGGTTTTAGTGGTTCTACTCGTATTTCGCAGGCGTTATCTCAATTAGGATACGACATCACATCAAGCGATATATCAGTTTGGTCTGAAGTTCTTGCGACATGTTATTTATTATCAAAAAAATCAGACGAATTTTATCAAAAAATTATAGACCATTTGAACAGCCTAAAAGGTTACGACGGTTGGTACACAAAATATTATGGGGCAGAGTTGGAAGGAGAAAAAAGGCCATTTCAAGCAAAAAATACTCGTAAATTAGATGCGATAAGAGACGAGATTGAGAATTTAAATCTATCATGGGAAGATAAGTGCGTAATTCTTACGAGTTTAATTTATGCGCTCGATTGCGTTGATAGTACGCTTGGGCATTATGTCGCTTATTTATCTAAATGGTCGCCTCGCTCACACAAAGATATGATTATGAAATTGCCAAATAGATCGATGAACTTTGGTAAGCACAAAGTTGTGCGTGGCGATATTTTTGAAACAATAAAAAACGATGAATTTGACTTTGTTTATTTTGATCCTCCGTATGGTTCAAATAACGAAAAAATGCCTCCGAGCAGAGTACGCTATGCGTCTTATTATCACATTTGGACAACCATTATAAATCACGACAAGCCGACTGTTTTTGGAAAAGCCAATCGTAGAGAGGATAGTCGGGATCAAATAGCGGGTTCTGTTTTTGAGGAATTTAGAAAAAATTCAGATGGTTCGTTTATCGCCATGGAGGCCTTGCGAAAGTTGATAAAAGAAACTAAATCGCACTATATTTTATTGTCGTACAGTTCTGGTGGCAGAGCGACAAAAAAAGAATTAAACAATATCATAGATGAATCAGGGAAATTATTAAAAGCAACCGAGATAGATTATAGAAAAAACGTAATGGCAAATATGCGTTGGACGAATGAATGGATAAATAGCGACGGGGAGCATCGGGAGTATTTATTTCTAATGGAAAAAAATAATTAAGAAATTAAAATATGAAGTTTGTTGCAGATTTTCACATACATTCAAAATATTCTAGAGCCACCTCGCCCTTGATGGATTTAGAAAATTTAGACAGATGGGCAAAGATAAAGGGAATTAAAGTTTTGGGCACAGGCGACTTTACTCATCCAAAGTGGTTTGGGGAAATAAAAAATCAACTAGAGCCGGCAGAACCCGGCCTTTTTAAATTAAAAAATTTTGATTCTGGCACAAGGTTTATTTTAACTGCTGAAATCAGCTGTATTTATTCAAAGGGCGGAAAGGTTAGGAAGATACACATTATTGTTTTTGCACCCTCGATAGAAGCTGTAGAAAAGATAAATAATAAACTTGGCCAGATAGGAAACCTGAAAGCTGATGGCAGGCCGATTTTGGGTTTGGACGCTAAAGAATTGGTAAAAATTGTTTTGGATGCCGATAAAGATTGTTTGGTTGTGCCAGCGCATTTATGGACGCCATGGTTTGCTATATTCGGATCAAAATCTGGGTTTGACTCTTTCCAAGAGTGCTTTGAGGATTACTCAAAGTATATTTATGCTGGCGAAACAGGACTTTCTTCTGACCCCAAAATGAACTGGCGACTGTCACAATTAGACAAAACAACTTTAATTTCAAACAGCGACGCACATTCGCTTCCTAAAATCGGAAGGGAGGCAAATGTTTTTGATGCGGATTTAAGCTATCAAAGCATTGCAGAAATTTTAAAAACAAAAGATAAAAGCAAATTTCTATATACCATCGAATTTTTTCCGGAAGAAGGTAAATACCATTATGATGGACATCGTCTTTGCAACTTAAGCTTGGCTCCTGCGCAGTCCAAAAAATATAATAATATATGCCCAAGATGCGGGAAACCGTTGGTTATAGGAGTTTTAAACAGGGTTGAGGAATTAGCTGACAGGCCGGAAGGTTTTGTGCCCGAAAACGTAATCCCTTTCAAAAGTTTGATTCCGCTGAATGAAATAATCGCTGAGGCTCTTGGGTCGTCTGTAGCGTCAAAAGAAGTCGATAAGCACTATAATAATTTAATAAAAAGCCTGGGGAACGAGTTTAAAATTTTGTTGGAATCTGCAGAAAATGAAATAAGCGAGAATTCTCTCCCAGAAATTGCAAAAGGGGTTGTTAGGGTGCGCCAAGGTAAGATTTTTATAGAGCCTGGGTATGATGGCGTATACGGAAAAATCAAGATTTTTTCTAACCAAGAAAATTCCAAGAGCAATATAAAGCAAAAAACATTGTTTAATTAAACTGTGTAGGAGAGGACTTGACATTGTGGCGGACCGAGAATATTATTACAATTACCCTTGCTTTGTGCGAGCCCATATAGCAGAATAATTAAATCAATAGACCCGTTACCCAATAAGACTTCAACTGCAATTGCCATATTTTGGCTGAAAACCCGTAAAAATTCGTCGGCTTACCCAAAGGGTAAACCTCCTCATTTTTCCGAATTTTCATCTCAAAATCTGAAAATTTCGCTGATTGTCTTACTGGGCAACAAGTCTAATATATGGACGAAATATGGAGGAAAAAATTTTTTATATAACCAAAAAAAAATTACAGGAGTTGCAGGAAGAGCATGAAGGTCTTTTAGAATTTGAACGCAAGAGGTCTTTATCGCAGGAGGCGCCAAAGATTTTGGAGTCAGAAGATCTAAATCCGGAATTTGTGAGCTTCCAGGAAGATGTCGGATTTTTGAGGTCCAGAATTGACGAACTGAAAAACATTTTAGACCACCATGAACTTATTAAAAATCCCGCGAAGAATGAGCGGAGCGTTGTTGGATTAGGCGCTAAGGTTAAAATAGCTGTGGACGGACAAAACGATGAGTTTTTGCTTGTAGGAACCCTTGAAGCGAATCCCGCTATGGGGAAAATCAGCAATGAGTCGCCTGTTGGCAGGGCTTTATTGGGGCACAAAGTTGGAGACGAAGTGTTTATTAATTCTCCTATGGGAATAACCTATAAAATAAAAAATATAAAATACGAAATTAGCTAAATGGACAAAATAATTAAATTTTTTTCTGAAATAGGAAAGCTCAAAAGGATGCCGCGTCGCGGTTGGGTTATAAGGGAGATTAAAAATCCAGAAACTATTGCTGAGCATACATTTAGAGCAGCCATAGTCGCATGGATGTTGGCTGCTCACAAGAATTATAAACTTGATTTTGGTAAAATTATTAAAATAGCGCTTATACACGACCTTTGCGAGGTTTACGCAGGCGATACCACTCCCTACGACTCAATTTTACCAAAAGATAAAAAATCCATACGAGAGCTCGTAAAAACATGGCCACGTTTCTCTCCTGAAAAAAGGCAGAAAATCGCCGCGGAAAAATTCAAGAAGGAAAATGCAGCGTTAGAAAAACTGATTAAAGACCTATCTCCCAAGTTAAAGAAAGAAATCATGGCCTTGTGGCTGGATTACGAGAAAGGCTCAAGTCCGGAAGGAAAATTTTTTAAACACGCAGACAGAATAGAGAACTTTTTGCAGGCTTCAGAATACTGGCGGGACAATAAAAAAATTCCCCTAAAGCCGTACTGGATACAAGCAGAAGAGTTGCACGACGACCCGGTTTTACTGGAGTTTATAGAACAAATAGACAAGGAGTTTCATAAAGACAAAAAGCCAAAAAATTGATGAGCACCTTAGACTTAATAGCGCAGATAGGCATAACAATTTTTGGGGTTAGCGCAATAATTTTGGTGGCAAAGAAAAATAAATGGGGATTTGTGCTGGGATTAATTTCTCAGCCTTTTTGGTTGATAACATCTTTTTTAAACAGACAATGGGGAGTTCTTATTTTAAGCTCAGTTTATGTGTTCAGCTGGGCATATGGCATATATAACTGGTTTTATAAAAAAGAAGTTAAATAGACGCAATTCTAGTATTCTCTGCCCCGAAGGGGGGCTTTTTAGTTTAATCACGGCATATTTGTAGTATAATGTATGAATATTAATAATAACTTATCTGCCAACATGCCAAAACTTATAAATAAAGTTGTGAAAGTGCTGATAACTGGTGATTTTTTTCTAAATTTAGGATGGGGGCTTTTATCTCCTGTTTTTGCCATATTTATTTTGCGCAATATAACAATGCAAAACCCATTAAAAGCTGCGGAGGTCGCTGGTTTTGCGGCGCTGTTTTATTGGATTCCAAAATCGTTTTTACAAATACCAATAGGATATTTTTTAGATAAAAAAAGAGGCGAAAAAGACGATTTTTGGTTTATGCTTTCAGGATATTTTGTTATAGCTTTTGTGCCGTTAGGATATTTAATTTCTTCGGCTCCTTGGCATATTTATCTTCTGCAAATATTATATGCTTTCGGTATTTCAATGGCGCTTCCCTCATGGATGGCAATTTTTACGCGCCACATAGATAATGGCAAAGAGGCGCTGGAGTGGAGTATGGAAAGCGCGTCGGTTGGCATTGGCGCTGGAATAGCCGGAGGGCTTGGCGGAATTATAGCATCTGCTTTGGGCTTTAATGTTCTGTTTGTTGCTGTAAGCGTTTTAAATTTTATTTCGGCAATAATTTTAACAATTATAAAAAACAGCATTTCTGCAAGGGGAGACGGAGGAGTTATATTGCCAAAGCCCAGCGTAGGGCCATAGATGTGAAATTTCTAATTACTAATGAAAAACCAAGAGCTTGCTAAAATTTTTAATGACATGGCAAGATTCCTAAAGATGGAAGGTGTGGCTTTTAAGCCCTATGCTTATGAAAGGGCTGCTGTTTCTTTAGAAACGCTTTCAGAAGATGTGGGCGATATTTACAGAAGAGGAGGAATTAAGGCGTTGAAAGAAATTTCGGGTGTGGGAGAGGGCATTGCTAAAGCCATAGAAGAATATTTGAAAACTGGTAAATTAAAGCAGTTAGAGGAATTCAAAAAAAAGCTGCCGATTAATTTTGACGAGATGGTTAGGGTGGAGAGCATGGGGGCTAAAAAAGCAAGAGTTCTTTATCAGAAATTGGGCGTTAAAAATCTCAAGGACTTGGAAAAAGCAGCCAAAGCCCACAAAATAGCTCCACTTTTCGGGTTTGGAGAAAAAACTGAAAAAAACATCTTACAGGGATTGGATTTTTTAAAAAGAGACAAGGGTAGGTTTTTGTTGGGTCAGATTTTACCTACCGCAAGAAATGTTTTAGAAAAACTAAAAACTTTAAAAGATATTAAAAAAATAAGTCTGGCTGGTTCTGTGCGCAGAAGAAAAGAAACCATTGGAGATGTAGATATTTTGGCTGTCCCTAAGTCGCCGAAGGCGACCGGGATGGCGGCCAAAGGCCTAGCCATTTCAAAAAATACAAAGAAGATAATGAACTTTTTTGTAAAATTAGATGGCGTCGAAAAGGTTTGGGGCAAAGGTGGAACAAAAGCCTCAATAAGAATGCGCGAGGGTTTTGATATTGATTTAAGAATTGTGCCAGAAAGAAGCTATGGCTCGGCTTTGCAGTATTTTACAGGAAACAAAGACCATAATATTTTAACCAGGAAAATTGCTATTGGAAAAGGATTGAAACTTTCAGAGTATGGAGTGTTTAAGGGTAAAAGACAAATTGCCGGAGCCACAGAAGAAGATGTTTATAAGGCAATCGGTTTGCCTTGGATTGATCCGGAGTTAAGGGAAAACGAAGGGGAAATAGATGCTGCTTTAAATAATAAACTTCCAAAGCTAATAGAACAAAAAGATATAAGAGGAGATTTGCATTGCCATTCAGATTGGGACGGCGGGGAAGATTCTATCGAACAAATGGCAAAATCAGCAATGGAATTTGGTTATGAATATATCGGCATTTCAGACCACACGAAATTTTTGAGAATTGAAAACGGATTAGACGAAAAAAAACTGTTGAAACAGCACGAAGCAATAAAAAAGTTAAATTTAAAATTTGAAATTGAAAATTTAAAATTTCGCATATTGCACGGATGTGAAACAAATATCTTGAGCGATGGTTCAGTTGATATTAAGGACGAAGTTTTGGAAAAATTAGATTATGTGATTGCCGGCGCGCACTCGTCTTTAAAAATGTCAAGACAAGAAATGACAGAAAGAATTGTAAAAGCAATGAAAAATCCCAATATTGATATTATTTCCCACCCAACAGGCAGGTTGATTGGCAGAAGAGACGAGTATCAACTTGATTTTGACAAAGTTTTAAAAACAGCTAAAGCAACTGGCACAATTTTAGAAATTAATTCTTCACCCGAAAGATTGGATTTGCGCGACATATATATAAGAAGAGCCAAGAATGAAGGAGTAAAAATGATTATCAACACCGATTCTCACAGAAAAGAACAGCTTAATCTAATGGAGTACGGAATAAGCATGGCTCGCCGTGGTTGGGCGGAAAAATCAGATATCGTCAACACATTGCCAGTAGAAAAATTATTAAAATATTTTACATAAAAGGTATCATTAACTAATATTTATTTTTATAAATAATATATATATGAAGATTAAATCCCTCATATTCACAGTTGTTCTATCAACCACAATTCTATTTTTTTCAACGTCAGGAGTTTCAGCTGGTGTTTTAACCAGCGATCAAATACAAGCGGTAATCAATTTATTGCAAGTATTCGGCGTAGATTCAGTAACTATTGCCAATGTTCAGGTTTCATTAAACGGCGGAACCCCAACAATTCCAACACCCCCAACAAATCCAATAGTTTCAGACGCTTGGTGCCACACATTTAACACCAACCTAGGCTATGCCAACTCCGGCTCATCAGAAGTTGGCCAACTTCACACAGCTCTGCAAAAACAAGGCATTTCATACGGGACAGACACATCTAATCAATATGGTCAGGCAACTATGTTGGCTGTGGTTGCTTTCCAGGAAAAATACGCAAGCGAGGTTTTAATCCCTTATCGTTTATCTCGTGGCACGGGCTATTTTGGCTCATCCACAAGAGTAAAGCTGAATGTTTTATATGGGTGCGTAATACTTCCGTCAACTTGTACTCCGAACTGGACTTGCAGTTGGGGGTCATGCACGAATGGTTATCAGTCGCAGGTTGCTGTAGATTCTAATAATTGCGGAGTAACAACAGGACAAATCGCTTGCACTGCTTTGGCCAGACAATGCAGTACGCCTCAGTCCTCCATCACCGTCACCTCGCCAAACGGCGGGGAGCAGCTGGTTGTTGCCCGGCCGTCTATCATCACATGGAATACAACGGGATTTTCATCTTCCGACGCTGTTTCTATCAGTTTGTATGATTCCTCAAAATATTGTTCTTCTTATTTAGCCGGATGTTGGACATCTTTCCCTCTCGTTTGGGACGGAGTAAAAAATATCGGTAGTTACACTTGGGACACTAATACTTATTATGGCGACCCGGGTCCCAATAGCCCTCTTTATTTGTCAAAGGGTGTTTCTGCCGGTAAAGTGTACAAAATTAAACTTAGTATTATCGGTTCAAATGGCAAAAATGCTACTGATGAAAGCGACAACTATTTTTCTATTATTTCTCCAATCATCTGCACCCCTAATTGGACCTGCGGTAGCTGGAGCACCTGCACCAGCAACACTCAATCACGAACCTGCACTGATTCAAATAACTGTGGAGTGGAAACCAACAAGTCTGCAACAACTCAATCGTGCACTCCAACTCGTACTCCAAATTGGCAGATCGGTTCGTGGAGCATTTGTCAAAACAATCAACAGACAAGAACAGTAACCGATCTGAACAATTGCAACGTTACAGCGAATAGTCCGCCAATAACCCAGCCCTGCAACTCACAACCACTCTGCACCAGCAACGACTGGACATACACTTTGTCTCCAACAACCTGCCCGTCATCTAGTCAGCAGACCAAGTACTGGTCCAAGATAGGCAGCTGCACAGGAGGAACAACCCACCCTGCGTCAGAAACAGTTTACTGCAACTACCAGACACCCACTTGCACAGCGTTTACTTACTCAGCATGGAGCAGTTGCTCGCCATCAGGCACCCAGTCCAGAACAGTGCTTGTCAGCAGTCCTTCAGGGTGCCAAGGAGGCAGTCCTGTGGTAACACAGTCGTGTACATATATAGCCGGTGACGTTAAAGGATACGGAGCTTTTGGAGACGGACAATCACATCCAATAACCCAAAGCGATATAAACAATAATCCTCAATGGAGCGAATCTTATAATGTTGGAGATCAATGGGATACTGTCGCTATCCAAGAATCAATTAATAGGGGGACAGAGGTTGTTATCCCTCAAGGAGACTATCTAATTTATAGAAGAAAAGACGCGGTATCAACTGAAAACGTTGGTTTTCATTTAAGATCAAATGTGACAATAAGGGGGTATGGAGCTTCGCTTAGAAACACAAAAAATGAGCTACTAATTTTGAAGCACGATTATAGCTCGCTACCCGTAGTAGCGTTCCAGAACGTGGTTGTTGAATCTGTAAATTTTACTAACATCGCCTTTGAATTTTATGGGCGCAGTTCATCTAATATCGCAAATATAAAATTTTATAAGTGTGGGTTTAGTGGTGGCGCGGCAGATGTAATTCAATCGGGGCACTTAGAACACAATGACCACTATCTAAAATTTGGGCATGTTAACGGTTTCCAAGTCGAAGAGTGTTCTTTTATAAGAAATGCAGGATATATCGGAAGGGGGATTAAGGTATTTTACAGCCAAGATGGCTGGATTAAAGACTCTGTCTTTTCTGGCTGGCTTATAACTGCGATAAATGTTTATGGTCGGTCTGATGATATACACATTACAAATAATAATATACAAAGATCAGAAGCATTTTATAATAATATCGGAGGTGGTTTTGAAGGCGAAGACCACGGGATTTATGTAGATTATGTAAGCAATATATATATTGAAGATAGTTTTGTTTCAGGTTGGAGTGATAGTTCTTCTGGAGGTTCAATAAAAGCAAGAAATGGTGATAACTTTACCATAAGAAATAATAATTTTAAAGATTCTGGAATTCTGCTCTACACATATGCATCTACAGATTATCCAGACCTGCAACATCTAAAAAACATTTTCGTAGAAAACAATACTATTAATATTCGTGATGCTCAAGCTTGCACCGATAATTATCATGGCATTGGATACCTGCGGGATTTCGGCACTGCTTCAGATAGAATGGAGGAGAGTATAACAATAAAAGGCAATATAGTTACAAATGGGTGTATAAGAATAATTAGTGCTTACGGGCCCGCTTTTACTGTAACCAATAATCAAGCGCGTGCTTTTGTTTTCCCCAGTACGGTTATTTCCAGTGGCAACATTGTAGGAAATTGAGGAAATCTAGACTTGCAAAATAAACGCATTGTATATGGTGCAGCACATAGTGATTTAGCTTAAGACAACAATAGCGCTAAGAGCAACGCTAAAAATAAATAGCCGATTTCTAAAACTAGTCCCGCCTAGACGGGACTAGTTTTGTTTTTGGGGAATTGTTATAATAATTCAACAAATAATTTTTTCGTTCGTCATTTTGACTTTTAAATTTTTAATTTTTATTTTGACTGAGCGAGGTGAAGGAAGGTGCCCAAAGAAAAATCAATAGGAGCTGTAATTTTTAGAAGGGAAAAAGGTAATACTTATTATCTGATTTTGCATTATCATTCTGGCCATTGGGAATTTGCAAGGGGGCACGGAGAGGAAGGCGAGGATGAGCAAAAAACAGCGGTAAGGGAAATTAAAGAGGAAACCGGATTAAGAGATTTAAAAATAATCCCCGGGTTTAGGGGATACTCAAAATTCTTTTTTCGTAGAACTTATGGATTAACCGGCGAAGCAAAGAAAAAAGCGCCGTGGGTCTTCAAGCTGGTTGTGCTTTATTTGGCAGAAACCAAAACAAAAGATATCAAAATATCAGAAGAGCATAAAGGATATGCATGGATGTCATATAATGATGCCGTTAAAAAAGTTCCTAAAAACGCAAAAGAAGTTTTAAGAAAAGCAAACGATTTTTTAACAAACAAAAAAATTTAACAAAAAAAAGACATAACAAAAAACCGCCCCCTTCCGGGCGATTTTTTTATACTCATTATTTTTTGGCCTCCTCAACGATTTTTATAAATATTTCTGGGTATCCTTTCGCTAATTCTGACAATACTTTTCTGTCTAACTCTATTTTATTTTTTTTTAATCCGTTGATTAATTTGCTATATGTAATTCCATTTTGGCGGGCCAAGGCATTTATTTGTATGTTCCACAAATTTCTAAAGGCTCTCTTTTTTACTTTCCTGTCTCTATATGCATAAGTCCAGGCATGTCTTAGCGCCTCTTTTGCTAATTTAAATTTTGACTTTCTGCCGTACTTAAAACCTTTAGCATGTTGCATTAAATGCTTTCTATGTTTTCTGGCTTGTACGGCTCTTTTTACTCTACTCATATTACTTAGTTAAATATTTTCTAATTTGTTTTGCCTCTACGCTTGAAAGTGCGATCCACTTGCGGTCCTTTCTCTTCCATCCGCCAGTCTTTTTGGACCTATAATGGTTTTGTCCGGTTTTTCTTCTTAGTATCTTGCCGTTTTTTGTGATTTTAAATCTTTTTATCAGAGCCTTTTTTGTTTTTGTTGTCATGGATTTATTGTTTTGAGATTATCATTGTGAAACCTCTTGGTTCGCGCTTCAACTCTCTTTCTGTTTTAATTGGTATTATTGAATTTAAATTATCTAAAAATAGTTTTACTTTCTGTGTCGCAAATTGTCCCATTGCTTTTTCTCTTCCCCTTAAAGCCATATTTATCTTTACTTTGTCTCCTTCGTCCAGGAATTTTTTTGCTTGGGTTGCCCTTATTTCCATATCGTGGGGCGAGATATTAAAGGTTAACCTTATTTCTTTTAATTCCCCCCCCCTGGGCTTTGTCATCTTTTTTTCTTTCTTCTGTTGTTGGTAAAGATATTTTCCGTAATTGGCGATTCTGCAGACCGGCGGTTCAACTTTTTCTGTAACCTGTATTAAATCCAAACCCCTTGATTTTGCTAAATCAATAGCATCAAATATGTTCATAATTCCAAGTTGTTCGCCGGTTTCCGAAATTACTCTTACTTCTTTTGCCCTTATGAAATTGTTTATTAATACCTTATTCAAAATCCTTTAGTTATAATAAATGTTTTTTAGTAAAGGCATACCCGGAACTCGATTTTAAATATTTTTCGAAACAGTATGCCTTATCTTTGTCTGAAAACGCGCAATACCAAACTAATTTATATGGTCTTTTTGAATCAGTATATTTTGACGAACCATAATTGTGTTGTTTCAACCTATATTTCAAATCTGAAGTTGTCCCAATATATTTACTATCATCCTTTTTGCTTTGAAGTATGTATGTATAATACATATATTTACCCCACTTTGCCAAGGCTTCGCGGGGCACTCCGCTTCTTATTTATTGCGGTGCGTGCACCGCGTAGCTCGCGTTGCGAGCGAAGTGGTGGAGATGGCGGTGTTGAAACCGCGTCTGAAAAGTTCTCTAAAAACAAATCTACAAGCTTATTTGGTTTTGTTTTTCCGACGTTAAGTGTAAAACCAACAAAAGCTTTAACGCCCTATCTCCTTAACTTCAATAGTTTGTCGGAGAGGCAAACTATCTATCCTGAAGCTATAACACCACCGGCCTGTCTATCAGGAGTCGACAGCGATGATGCAGCATTAAGCTAAAGCTAACGCTGGTTGCCTACTGAATAAATTGGCAAATATGTTTTTTCTCGGGAGATTAACGAGCCCCGAGAAAGCTCAACTTGCATTGTTTTAAAGAACCTTCCATCAAGCTTTCATCCCCATGCTATTCGGATAGTTCCATGCTTATTTCTCGTTCTAAATCTTTTTTCTTTATTTTTTCCTTTTTGTCGTATTTCTTTGCTCCTTTGGCTAACCCGAATTCGAGTTTTATCCTACCATTATTCTCATAAATTTTCAAGGGTATAAGCGAAAAACCCTTTTGTTTGGTCTTTCCTATCAAATAATTTATCTCTTTTTTATTTAAAAGAAGTTTTCTTTGGCGTTCTTGGTTATAGTCAGCTCCTGCATTGTTGGGCTGATATGGCGGTATTTTTACCCCTATTAAAAACGGTTCTTCCTGGCTTATTGTCACATAAGAGCTAGCTAGGTTTATATGCCCGGTTTTTATGGACTTTACCTCCTGGCCAAACAAAACCAGCCCTGCTTCAAATTTTTCAAGGACTTCGTAATCAAATGTTGCCTTCTTGTTTTCTGAAAATATCTTCATTAGATTTACTTTACCACTCATTTTTAGCTATCACAAGCTTTATTTTTATCCTAAAATGTGATAAAAGTAACTATAATATGGACTCAAAATCAAAACCCGCCTACACTAAAAGCTACGGCGAGGCAAAAGAAACAATTGTAATATCATTAGGAGGTTCGTTGGTTGTGCCTCAAGAGGTTGATTTAGGTTTTCTGAAAAATTTTAAACGTTCCCTGCAGAAATATATTGGTAGCAGCCACACTTCGCCTCCTCCTTCGCATAAAGCTACGGAAGGACAAGGAAGGCTTCGCGGGGTTTGTAAATTTTTTATTTTAGTCGGCGGAGGGAAAATCGCGAGAAATTACCAAAAAGCCCTTTTGGAGTTTGGCGCTAAAGAAAAAGATAGGGATTGGATAGGAATTAACATAACAAGACTGAACGCAGAAATCATAAAACAAATGTTCGCGGGAAATTCTTATCCGAAAGTTATCACTGACCCAAATAAAAAAGTAAAAACCAGCAAGGATATTGTAGTTGGCGCAGGATATAAGCCCGGGTGGTCAACAGATTACGTTTCTGTTTTAATGGCTAAAAATTATGGAATCAAAACTGTAATCAATTTAACCAACATTGATTACGTGTATGATAAAAATCCAAAGCAATTTCCGGACGCAAAACCATTTAAAGAAATTGATTGGAAAAGTTTTCAGCGAATTGTGGGAAATAAATGGGAGCCGGGGTTATCTGTGCCCTTTGACCCACGGGCTTCAAAAATGGCCGCAAGATTAAAATTGAAAGTTATAATTATAAATGGAGGAAAATTAGAACAGATGGAAAACTTTTTAAACAATAAGCCGTTTATCGGAACCACGATTAACTAATTATGAAAATAAATAATCCATTCTCTAAATCAAATATTGTAATTTTCATTCCGTTGATTTTAGTGATTGGTTTAGATTTAATTTTTACGACAATAGGCCAACCAGAATATTATTGGCAAAACCATAGTTTTTTTAACGAATTAAATCCAATCAGCCAAATATTGCTTTCGGCGGGGCCAGTTTATTGGATTTTAATTTCTGTCTTATATACCATGTTGGTTTTATTTTTGATAGCGAACTTGCCGAAACCATTGAATATTATGACAGCTGTCGCTTTCTTCTTGGGGCACGCATGGGGAAGCGCTTCTTGGGTATCAGAGATAATCTATAAGTTCTTTTTTGTCGAGACGAACTATTGGTTTGTGAACATTATTTATTTTATTATAATCGCAATAATTTCTGGTTTTTGTTTGAATAAAAAATCTACAGAAATAAAGGAATGAAAGAAGAAATAAAAAAAATAATTCAGTCCGCGATCAAGAGCATCCCAGCTGATGCGGTTGATTTTTCTGTTGAAGTTCCGACTGATAAAAATAATGGAGATTATTCAACTAATGTGGCTTTGATTTTAGCGAAGAAATTAGGAAAAAATCCAGCAGAAGTCGCAAAAGAGATAAAAGAAAAAATCCAGTCAGATTTATTCGAAAAAGTGGAAGTTGCCGGCCCTGGATTTATTAATTTTTTTATTTCAGTAAAATATCTGCAGGACCAATTGCCAGTTGTTTTAAAAGAGAAGAACAAATTCGGCAATTTAACAATCGGTGAGGGAAAGAAAATAAACATTGAGTTTGTTTCAGCCAACCCAACAGGCCCCTTAACTTTGGGAAACGGTAGAGGAGGATTTGGAGGAGATGTTTTGTCAAATGTTTTAGAAAAAGCAGGATACAGTGTTTCAAGAGAATATTATATCAACGACACGGGCGCTCAAGTCAAAAAATTAGGCCATTCTGTAATAGGAGACGCAGGGGCAGTTTATAAAGGAAAATATATTGATGAATTAAGAAAAAAAGTTAAGGGAAGCGATCCCGAAAAAGTTGGTGAGAGAGCAGGAAAAATAATTTTAGAAAAAATGATAAAACCATCTGTGAAAAAGATGGGCATTAAGTTTGATAAATGGTTTTCTGAAACAGATTTATATAAAAAAGGAGAAGTTGATAAGGCAATACAAGAAATTACAAAAAAGGGTTTTACTTATGAAAGCGAAGGGGCCTTGTGGTTTAAATCAAAAGATTTGGGAGACGACAAAGATAGGGTTTTAATAAGGGCTGACGGGATTAAGACATATTTTGCTTCAGATATCGCTTATTTGAAAAATAAATTTGGAAGGGGTTTTGAAAAATTGATAATGTTTTTGGGAGCTGACCATTATGGTTATGTGGCAAGGCTTAAAGCAGCTTCGCATGCTTTGGGATTCAAAAAAGAGGACGTCGATGCTCTTGTTTTGCAATTAGTTAAGCTTTTTGAAAACGGCAAGGAGGTCAGGATGTCGAAGAGAGCTGGCACCTATGTGACGATTGACGAATTGATTGACGAGGTGGGCTTGGATGTTGCAAGGTTTTTCTTTTTACAGAGAGCTCTAAATACGCATTTTAATTTTGATATGGATGTAGCAAAAGAGAAGTCAGACAAAAACCCGGTATTCAAAGTGCAGTATGCATATGCTCGGATTTGCTCAATTCTTCGTAAAACAAAAATCCACCCTGTCATACGACAGGGTGCCCCGTCGAATGACGGGGCAAAACCCAAAAATTTGGAATTGCTGAAAGATCCGAGTGAATTAGAGTTAATTAAATTAATGATAAGATTCCCAGAAGTTGTTGAAGATACTGCTAAAGATTATCAATTGCAGAGACTGCCAAGTTACGCCCTGGAGCTGGCAGAGTCGTTTCACAAGTTTTATGAAAAATGCAAAGTAATTTCAGAAGACAAAAATTTAACTAGCGCCCGCCTGGCTTTAATTTCTAGTGTAAGAGTTGTTTTGGAAAATACTTTAAAATTAATGGGAGTGTCGACTCCTAGTAAAATGTAGTTTTATTTTTAAATTAACAAAATAAATCTATGGGTATAAAAAATTTTTATCAAAATCACAAAACGGGTATTTTCTTTGTAGCGGGCTTTATAATCGGCCCGGCCCTGTTAATAGGCGCAGCGAGCATTTTTTTGGTTAGCGTCACGCCGAAAGGCGAGTTGTCGTGGGGTTACCAGCCGAAAATTAAGACTTACTGTACAGATTATTGCCAAGATTTTACGAAAGACGATCGCAAGGGAACATATTATTTAGATTTTGATGTAATTGATTTTAATGCCACCGAATCATCAATTAGCGAACTTATTACTAAGTATGGCAGCAACCCGCACGTAGAAGAAGCCAAAGTTTACGTTGGAGATACAAGTTATTCAGATATAAATTCAGCGACTATCACAGCTGAGGTGCCTTTCTCAAGCGCAACTGAATTTGTCAGGGAAATAAGAAAATTTGCTACCCCTCCAAACAGCGTTTATGACGACTCTCTGGTTGTTGAGGGTGAGCCAGATTTAGTTGATAAATGCAATGAGTATATAAGCAATATTCAGTGGTACGCTGATGTTGAGTTGATAGATTTGTTTGTTTTGAATAACCAAGATAAAGCACAGTTGGACGAAGACACTTTGAGAATCGCCGTAGACGACTTATCTTCTGCGAGAGAAAAGGCTGGCGATATAGATTCGCAGTTAAATGATTTGTACAACGATTTGGGTATTCTCAAAATATCAATATATATTCAAGAGATTCCTCCAGAGCAAGCTGGATAATTTTCTATGAATTTTAAAAATACATACTATATAATGCGACATGGGCAGGCGATTTCCAACGTTAAAGCCCTGTGTTCTTGTTTGCCTGAAAAATTTAAAAATCCAATTACAAAATTAGGCAGGCAAATGGCAAAAGAATCGGCGTTAAAGTTGAAGAAAATGATTAACCAGAGTACTCAGCGCGCTGAGTGCTCGGCCCCAAATTTTTTAGTTTTTAATTCTCCATTATTGCGGTGCAAACAAACGGCAGAAATTGTTGGCAAAATTTTTGGAATAAAACCAAAAATTGATAAAAGATTACAGGAAATTGGTTTTGGAATTTTTAATAACAAAAGATTAGAAGGAATGTGGATGTATTTTAAAAAAGAAGAAGAAAGAATTAAGCAGGCGCCACCCGGGGGGGAGACATATGAGCAAATTTTAAAAAGGATATGGGCAGTTGTTGAAGATATTGAAAAAAAATATAGCAATAAAACAATTTTGCTAATAAGCCACGAGGGGCCGTCATTTTTACTGCAAGGTAAATTTATGGGGCTTTCTATCCCAGGCACTATAAAAAAATTTCCATCGTCAAAAAGAATTCACAAAGCAGAAATAAGAAAACTTTATCCGGTTAAATAAAATCTGAAAGATTTTAATTTTGGTGAAAACAAAATTATTTAACTGGGTGAATTAAGACATGCCATATAATTATCCCGAAGAAGAAAACAAAATACTTGAGTTTTGGCAATCCCATGGAATTTTTGAGAAAACTCTTGAAAAAACAAAAGATAAAAAGCCTTTTGTGTTTTATGATGGCCCGCCCTTTGCTACAGGTCTCCCGCATTACGGGCATATTTTAAGCTCTGTTGCCAAAGATGTTTTTCCCAGATACAAAACAATGCGGGAGTTTTTTGTCGCTCGCAGATGGGGCTGGGATTGCCATGGGCTTCCGATTGAAAACATAGTTGAAAAAGAGCTTGGGATTTCAGGAAAAAAAGATATTGAAGAAAAAATCGGTGTAGGAAAATTTAATGAAACCTGCAGGTCAAAAGTTCTAACCTACACAAAGGAATGGAAAAAGATGGTGGACAGAATAGGCAGGTTTGTGGACTTCGACAACTCTTACAAGACAATGGATTCAACTTATATGGAGTCTGTTTGGTGGGCATTAAAAACTTTGTGGGATAAAAAACTTATTTATCAAGGAAAGAAAGTTTTAATGTACTGCCCAAGGTGCGAAACGCCCGTTTCAAAAGCCGAGGTTGCAATGGACAACAGCTATCAGGATATAACAGAAGAATCAGTTACGGTGAAATTTAAAATAATTGAAGAGCCCCACTCCGCTAAAGCTTCGCGGGGCATGCCAAAAAACACCTATTTTTTGGCATGGACAACAACCCCGTGGACTTTGCCTGCTAATGTTGCTTTAGCTGTTGGAGAAAAAATAAAATATGTTTTAGTTGGGTCTGAAAATGAGAATTATATTTTAGCGAAAGAAAAACTTGAGGATGTTTTTTCAGGCAAGGAACATAAAGTTATAAAAGAATTGTCAGGCAAAGATTTAGTCGGCCTGGATTACCAGCCGCTTTACGAATTGGATGCAGTTAAAAAAACGGGCAAAAGAGCTTGGTATGTATTGCCAGCTGACTTTGTAAATACGCAAGAAGGAACAGGAGTGGTTCATACAGCTGTAACTTATGGAGAAGACGATTATAATCTTGGAGTAAAAAACGATTTGCCGATGGCTCCCCTGCTAGACAGCAAGGGGGTTTTTACAAAGGATGCCGCTGATTTTATACAGGGTAAATACTTAAAAGATTCAGAAAAAGATATAAAAAATGATTTGGCAGAGCGCGGCTTATTGTTTGCAAAGCAAAATAATACCCACCCTTATCCTTTTTGTTGGAGATGCGGAACTCAGTTATTTTACAATGCAATTTCTGCTTGGTTTATAAACATACAAAAGCAGAAGAAAAAATTTATAAAACTAAATGAAAAAATAAATTGGTACCCGGAGCACTTAAAGCATGGGAGATTTTTGAATATTTTAGAAGACGCACCCGACTGGAATATTTCCCGCAACAGATACTGGGCAACTCCTTTGCCATTTTTCCTTTGCGAATGCGGAGAGGCAGAGTGTATTGGTTCTGTTAAGGAATTGAAGGAAAGGGCTGTTAATTTTGGCGATGTTTATAGCTCAGACAAAGTTGAAGAAATTGATTTGCATAAGGACAAAATGGACAGAATAGAAATAAAATGCAAAAAATGCGGTAAAAATATAAAAAGAATTCCCGAGGTGGTTGATTGCTGGGTGGAATCTTCTTCAATGCCGTTTGCTGAACTTCATTATCCTTTTGAAAACAAGGAGCAATTTAAAAAACGGCTTCCTGCCCAGTATATTGCAGAGTATATCGCCCAAACCAGAACATGGTTTTATTATATGCATGTTTTGTCTATTTTGCTTTTTGACGAAATTTCTTTTGAAAATGTTGTTTGCACAGGAAATATTTTAAATGAAAAGGGAGAAAAATTATCAAAGTCAAAGCAAAATTATCCAGATCCCTGGCTTGTTATAAATCAGTATGGAGCTGATGCATTAAGATTTTATTTGATGGCGAACCCTGTGATGCAGGCAGAGGATTTGTTTTTTAACGAAAGAGATGTAAGAGATGTCTACAATAAAGTGATAAATAGCCTTTGCAATGTGGCGGAGTTTTATGGAATATATGCTGACAAAAACATGGCAGAAGGCAATCCGGAAGATTTTAAAAATATTTTAGACAGGTGGATTTTAAGCAAGTTAAATAATCTTATCAAAGAAATAACCGAAGCCATGGAAGCGTATAATACAGTAAAAACATGCCGGCTGATAAAGGATTTTATTGAAGATTTGTCATTGTGGTATGTCAGGCGGTCCAGAAACAGGTTTAAAAATGAGGGGCAAGAGAAACAGCAAGCGGGAGCAGCTTTAAGGATTGTTTTGTTAAAGTTTTCAGAAGTTATCGCGCCCATTTTGCCTTTTACCGCAGAATTTGTTTTTGAGAAAGTCAGAAGTTCAGAAGGTAGAGAATCGGTGCATTTGACATCCTGGCCGAAGCTGGAAAAAAAGTTGATTGATAATGACTTAGAAGAAAAGATGCAGGTCGCTAGAGAAGGAGTTAGCGCAGCTCTGGCCGAAAGGATTGCTAAAGGTTTTAAAGTAAAACAGCCATTTCTTTCGCTCGATCTCCCGAATTTAAGGCTAGACATAGAAAACGATGAAGAGATTCTAAAGTTAATAGCAGATGAAGTAAATGTAAAAAAAGTTACGGCAGAATTTACACCACTAAATTTGAAATTGTCTGTCCCACCGATAACAGCAATCTATGATACAACCATGACCGAAGAGTTAAAAGAAGAAGGAATAGTTAGAGAATTAATAAGGGCGGTTCAAGCGGAGAGAAAAAAGCTGGGCTTGATTCCACAGGACAAAATTTCTGTTGTGATGGCTGTGCCCCAAAAAGAAAAGTTGGTGATAGAAAAAAACAAAGAATTTTTGTTAAAAGAGTTTAGGGCAACAGAAATTACCACAGAAAAACAAGGCTCCGAAGATAAAAAATATTCAATAAAAATTAACCGGGTTAAATAAAATTTGGGAATTTTAATTTTTAGCTTTACTAAAAATTATTTAATCCGGTAAAACACGTTGATTGATCTCTCATTTATAAAAGATATCAATTTTACAGATGCAAATACACTGATATTTTTAGCCATACTTTTGGTTCCAACCATTATTGTTTTTTTTATTTTTTTTGCGATTATCTCTGGAATAATAAAACTTATAAAAAGGATTATTATCAGGTTGTTTAATATGGACGCAAGAAGGCCAAAACTAGATCAAAAAAACAGTACGGAGTGGCTTCATAAGCAAAAAAACCAAGAGGCGCCGAACCCAGAGTTTGTTCCTAAAGCAAAAAAGGATAGTTTTGTCACTGACTTTAAAACGGGAGAAAACTTAGAACAAAAAAAACAATCAGAGGTCGAAACTTATAAAGAAAAAGAAACTCAAAATATTTCTGAAGGCCTCGGTAGGTTGAAGGGCGAGATACAAGAGGATGATAAACAGCAGGAAATAAAGGTGCCCACACCTAGGCGATTTCAAAAAAAACCAACCGTGGAGTATGTGCAACCAGCCATGACCTATGATCAAAAACCGCCAGCTGGCGCGAATGATAACCATCGTGATATAAGAATCCCAACCTCCAGGCAATCTCCCAGAGGGTACGAGAACCAATCGGCAGGAGGCTCCTTCAATGGCCTTGATTTTGGAACATCTGTTTCAGAATTAAAGCGAAGCGAATCGAAACCACCAGCTTCAGACTCCTCTATATTTGGGGGCAAGCCAGAGATTTCCAGAAGAAGTCTAGAGCATGAACTAAGGTATGACACTAAAGCGTGGAAAGCTCAAAGGGAGGTGGGGTTAAACTTGAGTCCGGCAGAAAGAGCCAAATTGGTTAAAGAAACTTTTTCCCCTGTTTACGGCCGAAACATTTCCAAATCAGATTTGCGGTTCGGCATAAGCAAATTGAATAGGAAGTTGCTTGATACAAAGAGTCCCACAGAGCACGCGAAAATAAGGAAAGAAATAAAATTTTTCAAAAAAATCGGCGGGATTAAATAATATGGCTTTAAAGTACAAAACTCGGGCGTTTGTTTTTAAAAAAAGCGACATAAACGAATCAGACAGAATTTTTTCTGTTTTTACGCAAGATTATGGCCGGCTGAATATCTTTGCTAAAGCGATAAGAAAATCAGTTTCAAAACTAAGAAGCGGCGTAGGTATCTTTTCAATGTCAGATATAGAGTTCATACAGGGCAAAAACAAGAAAACGCTTACAGAAACGAAGTTGCTTGAAAAGTTCGGAAGTTTAACGCAGGACTTAGAAAAGTTCAGGGTTGTGAACAAAATTGGAGAAGTTTTAGATAATTTTTTGGAAGGCCAGGAAAAAGACGAAGCCATATTCAATTTAATAAATGAAACATTTATTAAATTGAACTCATTGGAAATTGGAAAGATCCCTACGGGGAATCCGCCTATGGGCATCAAATGGAAATTGGAAATTTTGTATGATTATTTTTTGTGGAATTTTCTTTCTTTTCTCGGCTATAAGCCCGAAGTTTATAAGTGCGCTTCATGCCGCGGAAAACTTAATCCATATAATCTCTACTTTTCAAATAAAACTGGAGGAGTTATTTGTAAAAAATGTTTGGGCCACGATGCTTTATCGCAAAGGATAAACTCTGATATTGTAAAACTTTTGCGCCTAATTTTTAAAAACGACTGGCAAGTTTTGTCTAAATTAAAAATTGAGTCGTCTAGCCAAAAACTATTTCAAAAAATTTCAAATGAATACTGTTCGTATAATTCTTTTAAAAATAGCTGAATTAATGTAATATAAAATTATTGTAAATTGTAAATACAATGAGCAAAAAAATAATCATAATTTTAATAGTAATTGCCGTTATTTTAGTTGTTGTTTTCTTGCTGTACAGGGGTAGTATGTTTTCAAAAGAGATTTTACGGCTGGAGATTTTGGGTCCGGATACAGCTAAGATAGGCCAGGAGATAGAATATACTGTGCAGTATAAAAACAACGGAAACTTTGTTTTAGAAAATCCCAAGCTTACTTTTGTTTTGCCAGACAATTCGTTGACAGAAGACGGGAAAACAATTTTTACACAAAACCTAGATGATATATATCCTGGCAACCAGGAATCTGTAAAATTTAAGGCGCGGCTTTTGGGCAAAGACGGTGATTTGAAAACTGCAAAGGCCTCTCTTTCTTACGTGCCAAAAAACATAACCGCCACTTATGAGTCAGACACCACATTCAACACTAAAATTGACGCCAGCCCAATAACATTGGACTTTGATTTGCCGACAAAAATAGAAAAAGGAAAAAGCCTGCAATACTCGATTAATTATTTTTCAAATGTCGATTACCCGTTAGAAAACTTAGGCATAAAACTCGACCCGACACTAGGATTCGATTTTGTTTCAGCAGACCCGGCTTCTTTAGATAACTCGGAATGGAAGCTGCAAACATTAAACAAGGCGCAGGGGGGGAGAATTACTATCACGGGCGCAATTTCGGCCGGAACCAACCAAAGCTTAACTTTTTCTGCTTCTATAGGGATGTGGAAGAACGGGAATTTTATTGTGATAAAACAAACAAGCGTGGATGCGCAGGTTATACAGCCATTGTTATTTATCTCTCAACAAGTTAACGGTTCGTCCAACTACGTTGCTTCTCCGGGGGAAAACCTGCATTACAGAATTTTCTTTAGGAATATAGGGTCTACGCCGTTTGACAATTTATTTATGGTGACGAAACTCGATGGCTTGGCATTAGATATGTCTTCAATACAAGTTGGTATGGGCGGCCAAGTCCAATCTGGGGACAATATGATTGTCTGGGACGATAGTTTGGTGCCTCAGTTAAGGCATTTGGATGTTCAGCAAGAGGGAGAGGTTGATTTTGATGTTAAGGTAAAAAGTGATTGGACGCCTTCGTCGGCTGATTCGGCTGGGACAGTGATTACAGATTCTGTTAATATTTCCCAAACAACCCAGAAATTTACAATAAAAGTAAACTCAGGACTGATAATCGCCCAAAAGGCATATTATAAAAGTTCTGATATATCAAATTCCGGTCCTGTGCCTCCGCAGGCAGGAAAAGCAACCACCTATACAATAAATTGGGAAATTAAAAATTATTTTAGCGACGCCAAAAATGTTAAAGTAAAGGCCACCTTGCCAAAGAACGTCACATTGACTGGACAGATTTTACCGCAGAATGAATTGTCAAATTTTTCCTTTGATTCAGCCAGCCGTGAAATCGTGTGGTCAGCTGGAGATATTTTAGCTGGCACAGGAGTGAACGGGGACCCTGTAGTTTTGTATTTTCAGATTTTTTTGACTCCGGACATTTCGCAGAAAGGAAGTTCTGCTCCAATTATAGGCCAGGTGCAAATTTCAGGCGAGAATCAATTTACAAATACCGCGATTTCATCACAAGATTCAGAGGTGAGCACAAGTTTGCCAGATGACTTTGCCAATTCGGGAGGAGGAATAGTGCAATAGTTTTTAGATTTTAAATCTGCTCCTTACATTGCTCTTGAGCAATGTAAGGAGCAAGAAATAATGATGAGAACCCTAAAAGAAAAAAATATAAGAAAATTGACTAAAACTGGCTCTGGGAGAAGCATGTGCCTGACCATCCCAGTGGAAATGCTTGAAAAGCTAAAATGGAAAGAGCATCAAAAGGTTGTTGTAAGCATAAGAGGCAAAGAGATTATAATTAAAGATTGGGAACGCTGAGCGTCCCTTAAACCCCGCTTAGCGGGGTGGCAAAAATAAAATGGCAGAAACTAAACCAGAATTAATGGAAAAAATTATATCTTTATGCAAAAGAAGGGGTTTTATATTCCCTGGGTCTGAAATTTACGGCGGACTGGCAAACTCTTTTGACTATGGGCCCTTGGGCGTTGAACTAAAAAATAATATAAAAAATATTTGGTGGAAGCGTTTTGTGCATCAAAGAGACGACATGGTTGGTATCGATGCTTCTCTGTTAATGAATCCAAAGGTTTGGCAATCAAGCGGACATTTAGAAAACTTTTCCGACCCGTTAGTCGAATGCAAAAAATGTCACCATAGATTTAGGAAAGACACGATAGAAGGAAATAATTGCCCTGACTGCAAGGGAGAGCTTACAAAAGCTAAGCAATTTAATTTAATGTTGAAAACCTTTTTGGGTCCCGCTGAGGAAGAAGCGAACGTAGTATATTTCAGGCCGGAAACCGCGCAGGCTATGTTTGTTGATTTTAAAAATGTTTTAGATACAACAAGGAGAAAGATTCCTTTTGGCATAGCTCAAATCGGAAAGGCATTCCGCAACGAAATAACTCCTGGAAATTTTATTTTTCGCACAAGAGAATTCGAGCAGATGGAAATTGAATATTTTATCGAAGAAAAAAATTGGAAAGAAATGTTTGAAATGTGGCAGAAAGAAATGTGGTCTTGGATGACAGGCGTACTCGGCTTAAATAAAAAAAATATTCACGAGTTGGATGTGCCAGACAGTGAACGGGCGCATTATTCAAAAAGAACAATTGATTTTGAATACGATTTTCCTTTTGGCAGGAAAGAGCTTTATGGTTTAGCATATCGTACAGATTTTGATTTGAGAAATCATTTCAAGGAACCTCCATATGAGGACGACGATACCAGAGAAAAGTTTTACCCGCACGTTATAGAGCCGTCTTTAGGAGTTGATAGGTCGGTATTGGCGGTTTTGTGTGACGCATATGCAGAAGAAAAAGATAGAGTTGTTTTAAAATTAAAGCCAAGTTTGGCGCCGTATAAAGTTGCAGTTTTCCCGCTCTTAAAAAATAAGCCAGAATTAGTTAAAAAAGCAAAAGAAATTTACGACATACTTAAGAAAGACTTTGTAGTTGCATTTGACGATAGGGGAAACATTGGCAAAAGATATTATTCCCAAGACGAAATAGGAACTCCTTTCTGCGTAACAGTGGATTTTGATTCGTTAGAGAAAGATGACGTTACTGTTCGCGACCGTGACACAATGAAGCAGGAAAGAATAAAAATAAAAGACTTGGGAGAT